>Ga0136643_10008599_pt1 | contig 14950 bp, 9 predicted proteins | sample TergutLab28metaG_FD_96883 | JGI IMG/M metagenome (GOLD analysis project Ga0136643, IMG submission 96883) | Labiotermes labralis P1 segment gut microbial communities from Petit-Saut dam, French Guiana - Lab288 P1 (version 3) (version 3) | ecosystem: Host-associated > Arthropoda: Insects >... | reverse complement strand
AGGATAGAGACAGGTGGCGGACGCTTGTGAGTGCGGTAATGAACCTTCGGGTTCCGTGAAATGCGGGGAATTTCTTGACTAGCTGTAAACCAGTTAGCTTCTCAAGAAGGACTCTGCACCATGTAGTAAGTAAGTAAATTGTATCATCTGTGACGGGGCGCTTTGTTCCAGTAGGAAGGAGAACTGATATGCACAGCTGCGAGAGCTTAAGAACTCGCATTGGGTGGAAAATTTGAAACAGACCACTGGCAGTCTAGTAGATTACAGCTAAAGTTTTGCTCTGCCGCTCATAACCAATCACTTAGTATAATGTACAAAATCAGAACTTAAGACCACATGACGTCTTAAGGTAGAATAATCAGTAATGAATAGGCGAGGAAGGAAGCGGTCATGGTGTGATTTGAGGTACTGTGCCAACATTTGCCTGGAGGGACTGGGGAAAAACGATTATGCTTATTGAGGGTAACCGGTTTCCGTGACGGGATTTGAAGTCGGAACCTCACAGATGTAGAATATAGCTGATTACTGGCCGTGTTATCGCACAAGGCTGTCTGGTTTTCTTCTGATGAACCCTGTTCTGTGAACCACAAGAATAACTCCAGAGACCCTCGGTCTTCAGGCTGTGTGCCCCGTTACAGCAGCATAAGGTTTTGTCGGCAACGCTGTGATCTATTAAAGTGGAAAGCAAGGAACGGTCCGAGCAAATGTTTTCTACACTTACTGTAGGCTCTCCAGCCTTAACAATAACAACAGTCACAGTCACCCCTAACACCTGAGCTAGAAGTTTGTCACCCTCAGCCGATGTACCGGAACGTCCCCTCATTTTTGCCACCGTTGAGGGTAGAGGTCGGCTGCAGAGAAAGTCTGAAAGAGGGTCTTCGCCGCTCCTTGGCACTGATCGGACGACAGATAGAGCGTACTTCATTTGTTGCTTTTACACCACAGTCTTTATCTTTACACGTTCTGCAGAGAGCTGGGATTGTTAAGACGGTGTTGTCTAGCTTGCGTACTGGACGTGCTTCGGTTCTCGGCTGGGTCAAGAGGCTTTTCTCTCCTCCAAAGCGTCCAGAGAGGCCTCGGGAGCCCGTCTAGACGGTTATTAAATGGGTACCCGGTGTTGTTTCTGTGGGGGTAAAGAGGTGATGCGTAGTTTTTTAATATTTGCCATCCCGAAGTGTTTAACACACATATAAATACACAATGATGTGTCAAACACAACAAAACTTTATTATGTTTATTATTGTGTTAGGGCAACATGTTTCGATTCTTATAGAATCATCTTCAGGTCCTTCTCAGAATACAGATCCTTACTTAGCAATGTTTAAAATGCGCTGTGGGATCCCAAACGCTTACATTCTTGATAAAACTGTGTGTAACATGCATGTGTCGTTATGTTATCCAAAGTTCTATAACAACACATCTCAGATACATACGTGTAACCTCCTTCATATGTACCAGTTAAAGCTTTAAAAACAAGTATTTTGATTGTACAATGTGAACATAACGACACATGCATTTTGTACATAGTTATATCAAGAATGTAACCGTTTGGGATCCCACAGCGTATTTTATACATTGCTGAGTACGGATCTTTATTTTTAGAAGGACCTGAAGATGATTCTATAAGAATCGAAACATGGTTCTCTAATACAATAATAAACATAATAAAGTTTTGTTTGTGTTTGACTGATACATCATTGTATATTTATATAGACGATGCGTAGATATGCCCATCATTGACGCTAGTACCGAGGATCAGATTGAGTGAAGCTGTATGTATCCAGTTTCTTATAGTGTCGTCATGGCGTGCAGAAAACGACTTTACTAAAGACTTTTGCAGGTTGCAAATTTTGAGTGCGGGCCGGGATAGCGTAGTCGATATAGCGACTCCCTACGGGCTGGACGGTCCGGGGATCGATTTCCGGTGGGGGCCAGATTTTCCGCAGCCGTCCAGACCGGCCCTGGATCCCCCTCAGCCTCCTGTACAATAGGTACCGGGTCACTTTTGAGGGGGCAAAGCGGCCGGAGCGTGGCGTTGACCACCCACCCTCATCTAGTGCCGAGTTTAAAGAAAGAGTAGAGCGATACGTCTACTCCACCTCTGGGCCTTCGTGGCCTCTTATAGTGTGAACTTTCCGTTACTTTGACATTTTGAGTGTAGTCCAATTGATTTGATACGTAATGGAAGTAACGTAAGTTAATATTGAAAATGGCACAGATGTTGATTCCTTCTTGTGTAGCCATTTGTTATTTGTATTGTTGTGACCTTTTGGGGTTAGAATGATACAAAGACAAACTTATTATCTGCACGAGCCGATATTTGGCGTCGAAACCGGGAAGTTAGCTCAGGCAGCAATGTCAGACGTGTATTACTGAGGTGTGGTGTTCAGACAGCACCAGGAACACCTCAGGGGTGTGGCGCAGTTGCCCTTAATTCCTGCAGACAAATTTTGGCAGATAAACTTAAAGCCGACTACGTTCTTTTTAATATGTCTTTGTTTTGGGCTGTGACTGCCCACTGTCACTGGGCGCTGTGGGCCTGCAGATTGGGCTGTGACTGCCCACTGTCACTGGGCGCTGTGGGCCTGCAGATTGGTGTATTTAAACAGTTCTGTTGAAATGAATGCCTTACGAAATCGGCATAGATATTATGCTTATTCATAAGCTGTAGGGCCAAACTAACTAACTAACTAACTGATTGACTGACTAACTAACTAACTGACTAACTAAATAACCAACCAACCGGCAACTAACTAATTAACTAACTAACCAACCAACTAACTAATTAACTAACTAACCAACTAACAACTGACTGACTGAGTAACTAATTAACCAACTAACTAACTAATTAACTAATTGACTAACCAACAAATCAACCAACAACTGACTAACTAATTAATCAGCCAGCCAGCCAACAAACAAACTAACAATCTAACTGACTAACAAACAACCAACAACTAACCAAGCAACTAATCAACTAACCAACGAACCAACAAACTAACAAACTAACAACCAACTAACCAAGCAACAAATCAACCAACGAATCAACGAACTAACCAACCAACCCATTAACCAAACAACGAAATAACTGACTAACTAAATAAAAATCCAACCAAATAACTAACTAACTGCATGCAGTAGACTCTTCCTTCAGAAGCTTTGCAAGCATTTCATCATATTTTGTACAACCCGCAGGTCCATTCCCATGTTCACTGCAGCCTGCCACTTGTGCCTTATTCCTCGAAAGTCCCTTTTAATATTATCCTTCCGTCTGGTCTAAGAAGTGTTTCGTCCAAATTACCGCAAGTGTGACACAAAATCAAATCCGATGAAATGTAATTAGCTGTTTTTGTAGGATGTTTTGTGTGATTAATGACGGCCAGGCTTTATAATTTGCAGCTTACTTTTATCGTAGTAACAAATTATAAACGTAGGCATATTTTATGGTGTTTTCATGTCGGTGTGTGTGTTTTCCCTGTGCACTTGGGAGAGTGAAGCTAAATAGAGGCGAGTCGTCAGCTTCACGCCTCGGCCGTTTCCCCCCCCCGCCCCCTCCCCCACCCCCCGAAAACTGTTTTCGTTACACGTGAAATATGAGGCTGGTCGCTTTGTAGAGAAGACCGATCCCTTGTAGTGCACACGTACCTGCCACACAACGGACAGCCGACAGTCCAGCCTATGTGCCGCCTGCACTCTTCTGTGTACATTTCATATATGTGACTGATTGCTGTTAAAATTCAAATGAATATTGTGATTTTGGAGGTCCACCTCACCTTTGCACTTTCTGTTTTCTTGGCCTTGCGAATCGCTGTCGTCTGAAGGGGACATGTGCCGTCTGTCTGTTGCTGGATTCTGAAATGGTGTCTGCTGATTATATAGCCTATGTAAAATTATCCCACTTTTGTAAGGGTCATTTTTATGTAAATTATATACAGTATAGAAAAACATATGACGTGTTTATTTAGCTATTTTTCTTTTTTATGTGTGTTGACTGATGAAATGTGCCTTGCTTAGGTCTGTCCATATACACAGGATTAATTTTCTGTCTCGTACCAAAACAGGAACCTAGTAGGCCAGGGAAAGGCAACGAATTCAAAGATTATTTGTAGGTCTACATAAGCATTCCCGTTTAATTTTGACGTTTTGCTGACCGTGCATCTCAGTATATTTATCTCAGTATTTAACCAACTTGATGCACAAAATTTGTTTCACACTAAGTTTCATTTCATGCGTCTACATGTTTCGAGCACATGCGCTCATCATCAGGAGGTCAAAATTGCATTACACATCCTCTGGTATCATTCACACCTATAAGTGTGCTCATCATCAGGAGGTCAAAATTGCATTACACCTATAGGTGTGATGATACCAGAGGCTGTGTAAAGCAATTTTGACCTCGTGATGATGAGCACATGTGCTCGAAACATGTAGAGGCATGAAATAAAACTTATTGTGAAATAAATTTTGTGCATCAAGTTGGTTAAATACCGAGATAATTTCCCGTTTAACTTTAGCCGCTTAATGACTTGATTGGTTAAGGATTATACCTGAATCAGTATTGCAAGAATTATTAGCCATCTCTAATTTTGTCACAGCTCTTCATTGCAGACACAGACTTTGCACACAACTTGTTTTTATTATAAAAATCTATGGACCAAAATGTAGCAAGGGCACGAATATTTGAGGTTATTCTAAGGTCATAATACTTCAGGCAGTGGAAGTGATTGTAGCCTCTAGTAAGCGACTAGAAAACTGTGCCTTATAGACATTAAATATGTAGAGTAATGTTGTGACTATACATGCCACTTGCTGAGACTCTTGCGTTTGCCCACACATCGTAGGTCTCCCTATACTTTACGTATGAAACAGATGATTTTGACGTTCCGGTGATCGTGCGTCGTGAAAAATTCTTATAATATAACCAACTAGATGCACTAATTTTTCAAATTTATTTTTGGAATAAAATTCTACATGTTTCGGACAATTCCTGTGTCCACCATCAGGAGTTTTTCACTGTACACACAGCAATGGTATATGTCATACAGCTTGCGTGCAGGATCAGGACGGAGGACGGAACTCCGTCCTGATCCTGCTCGCAAGCTGTCAGCAAACCTGTATGACATTTACCATCGCTGTGTGTACGGTGAAATACTCCTGATTGCGGGCAGAGGAACTGTCCGAAACATGTAGAGTTTTATTCCAAAAATATATTTGAGAAATTAATGCATCTAGTTCGTTTCGTTATCAGAAACAGATGCTGTTTCCCTGTAGAGCATTAACTGGTTTGTTTCCTGTAACTGAGATGCAGTGCATTTACTCTGAGGTCGGCACTGAATTTACAAGAATTTCGTGTTAATAATTATTAATTTATGTGGCAAATATTTTTTAGTATCGTCTCGAAAACGAAAGCTTGTGTGTTGGAAAATGGATGTATCAAGCCAAATAGATATATCAAGCCAAATAGATATATCAAGCGAAATAGATATATCAAGCGAAATAGATGTATGAAGCCAAATAGATATATCAAGCCAAATAGATATATCAAGCCAAATAGATATATCAAGCCAAATAGATATATCAAGCGAAATAGATATATCAAGCCAAATAGATATATCAAGCCAAATAAATATATCAAGCCAAATAGATATATCAAGCCAAATAGGCCTACTGTATATCTAGACTTCCACACAAATTCTTAATGTCTGGATTCAAATTGTGTGTGTGTTTTCTACCCTTCACTGAGGCCTGAATATTTGTGAATACTTTAGCTCATTGCAACTAACAGTGAAGTTTTATTGTGGAATTGCTAGTGACAGGACAGCGGCAGCAGTAGGCTAGGCCTTCATACCTTCAAAAGGTAAATTCAGTTTGCCCTTCAAATGAATGAATATAAATTTTAATAGAAGCCATCGCGATGTGTTATATTAAGAACTCTAGGAATGCGTTCAGTCACAAACAGTTCTATTGTCATTCAAAGTGACGACATGTTTCGACCCTCGGGAATCATCATCAGGTCATTATTTAAACCATATGTAGGCGCATCAAGTGGCTGGGATCCCAAGAGTGTACACAGTTACTTGATATATCTAAGTATGGTTTAAATAATGACCTGATGATGACTCCCAAGAGTCGAAGCATGTCGTCACTTTGAATGACACAAAAACTAGTTGTTTGTGACTGAACTTATTTCTAGAGTTCTGAATGAATGTAAACTTAGAAAGTAAAGGCAAAGCCACCTTGGTTCTAAGCATGAAGGCGTACGGGGAAGTGGATTTATAGCTCCACTGTGTCTTAATGTTGGCACTAGGTGGAGTTAAGCTGCAGTCTATATTTCTCGGTTGCTTTACGCCCACGGCGAAATGATGGGCGGTGCCCGATGTGCAGGCTGGATGGACTGTGGAAGCGGAAGCTACGTTTTGGAGAACCGAAATATCCCCTTCCTGTTCCGGGGTAAAACCACGTGAATTTAAAGCATTTACAAGTTAAAACTTGTTTAATGTGCTTAATTTAAAAAAAAACTATTACTAATATTACATTTTTGGACTGACGTAGGGTCTTCATGAATCAACGGCCCTACAGATTATGATTAAGTTAAGATTATGAATATGACGTTCATAGGGCCGTGCATCGTAATACTATTTCTATAGTAAAACTAACAAGACGCACAAATGTATCAACTTTATTTTATTTTGGAATGCCACTCTACATGTTCCGGAAGGTCTTTCCGTCCATCATCAGGAGTTCAAGACTGTACATACAGCAACAGGCAAATGCCTGTTGCTGTATGTACAGTCATGAACTCCTGATGATGGACGGAAAGACCTTCCGGAACATGTAGATTGGCATTCCAAAATAAAATAAATTTGATACATTTGTGCATCTTGTTGGTTTTACTATAGAAATAATTCAGATTACGAAATTAAGTCGTTTCTTTTGAAGCTTCCGTTTACGAAGCCCAGCAGACGTCTGTTGAATCGAGTCACTTGTTGGCAATAAATGCAATGATTGCTAAATTGAGGGTTTTCCATCCCATAGTGTGTACGTGCAATAGTATTCTTTATTTGACCGTCGTTAAACAACAATGTGGTACAATGTTATTTAATTATGCAACTATCAACTGAGCGACATGTTTCGACCCTACAGGGCCATCATCAGGCTATATAAAATAATGGTAATTATACAAGGTACATGCGGTAGTATTACCTGTAAACCACGGGATCCCGCAGGTAATAAAACCGCATGTACCTTGTCTAATAGCGTTATTTTATATAGTCTGTTGATGGCCCTGTAGGGTCGAAACATGTCGCTCAATTGATAGTTGCATAATTAAGTAACATTGCACCACAATGTTGTGTAACGACAGTCAAATAAATAATACTATTGCAATGATTGCTGTTTGGTGTTGTGTCTTCGAGGGAACGTAAGGAACCCAAGTTGCCGGTCCACCACCCCCCTTCAAATTCTGCATAGCCTCCTTCCTAGCCCAATAGCATTGTATATATATGTATATATATAGTGTATATATGTAGATTCATATACTATATATATATATATATACACTATATATATATATATATATACTATATATATGTGTGTCTGTGTGTACTTACATATATATATATATATGTAGTGAAATGTCCTGAAACGTTATGAATCACGTCGTAATTTGATTTGATCTACTATCCCATTTCGTGGTCAAGTCACACCTTCTCTTCACTGTGCCTACCTTGCCAAAACAGAGCCAGCGGTTAAGTAAATGCAGCCTACAGTGCACATCATGAAGTGAAAGTCTCGTTGATCAGCGAGCTCATGTTGCTTTTACTCATTTCCTCCTCGTAACCCCTCGCCTTTCATCCTCTGTCCAGTATTTGTAGTTACGTGGAAGACCTCAGTATTCAGTATTCACTTCCATTAAGTCCAGCGCTCCACCCTCCAATTATCATTATTAATTAATTCACAATTATAATATTTGCTTATGTTTATTGACGGAATTTATGAAGAATCTAATTCCTATTAAGTTTCTGAACTCAAATGTAAGTAACTAGTTTTATCGGGATATTGTTTGGTGTATTTATAATGCATCCCTTACTCACTTTTAGGTGCAATAATGAATTTTATTACTTTAATACATAAACAAACACCGCTCGCACGTCCCGTGTGTACGGTTGCCTAGCTACTGGTTTCCGTTCTCCTCTGCTAGATTCACAACAGCATTGTCTGCCCCCTCCTCTTGCTGACTCGTCTGCAAGATTTGTGCCACTGTTACTCCAAAAACTTCCTCACCAGCTGGTAAAATAGGCGGAGCATACCGTTACCAATCAGTCTACACTATCGTGGTGACGTCACGTGGTTTCTGGTGTGAGGACCACTGCCACTCAAACATGAACTCCACCAATCCGATACTACGTGGAGGGGATTAGGGAGGCAGGACGAAGTAGGGATGATGTTGCGCGTGTGTAAGAGGGAGTGAGATGGAACACGAAGAAAATGAGGAGGAGTGAGACGGGCATAGGCGTCGGCCGAGGAGGAAGGGCAGTATGGTCCCAGGACCCAGTCCGCCGAGGCACAGGGCATCAGTTTGTGAGCCGTAGTGCGTTGTATCGCATGCATAACGCATGAGTTTGAGGCTGTATTCTCTGTCTCGCTTGCACCGTGGTGTGCTGGATGTGTGTGTGTGCGCCGTGTTTTTACAAGTCTGAGCAGGCTGGCGCCCGCGCGCGGAGTAAAGACACCCCCTCCTTGCGGACTTGTGGAAAAAGGGGGTAACTCCTAGAAAAGTGTTGTTTTTTTTTCTCTGTGTGTGTATGTGTGTGTGTGTTCCTTTTTATTATTATTAGGCAGTAGCAGTAAATGGCTACGACAACTTACATGCCCGCTAGTACGGGAATCTCTGCCGAGTTGGACGGTAGTTCTGCAGGTAGTGTAGTCGGTATGAACATTGTGAACGCGGCCGTCGGCGGATATCATACCTCTTCGCCGCGGTCTGCCGCTGATGCGACTAACACTGAGATGAAGTATATGCCGCCCGCACAGCATCACCATCACCATCACCATCACCATCAAGTTCCTTCTTCGCCTTCACCAAATGGACACCCAGTGTCACTGTCAGCTGCTGCTGCACACAACCCCTGGGTCAGTCTTCAGCCGGGGTCAGGACCAGACTCCTGGACGGCGTCGATGGCCGGAATGCATTCTCACCACACACATCACCATCATCCGCATCAGACGGCTGCGGTGGACATAAAGCCACCCCATCTTGCCGGCGATGTCCCAGGTATGCACCATCCCAGGCCACCTCCGCCGCATCAGCAAGCAGGCAGCATGGCGTCTCCACATTCATGGCACGCACCGGTCGTGTCCACTGGACACTACATCCCGACGTCTTCGAACAGTGGTGCAGGTTCACCACTGCAGCATCACACCAGTCCGGCAGCTGCTTACCAAGCGGCTATGAACGGCATGCTAGCGCACCATCACCACCAAGCCAGCCCTCAGCTGCACCACTCACTGAGGGAAATTAATCACAGCCCGTCCCCCTTACACCATCAGCACCCACACCAACACCCAGACGCCAGAGGAGATCCTTCGGGAGGCGAGGAAGACACTCCGACGTCGGATGACCTCGAAGCGTTTGCAAAACAGTTTAAACAGCGTCGGATCAAGCTAGGTTTTACACAAGCAGACGTCGGTTTGGCGCTAGGGACGCTGTATGGTAATGTGTTCTCCCAGACGACAATTTGCAGGTTCGAAGCATTACAGTTAAGCTTCAAAAACATGTGCAAGTTGAAACCGTTGCTTCAGAAGTGGTTGGAGGAAGCCGATTCTACGACAGGGTCACCCACGAGCATCGACAAAATAGCTGCTCAGGGAAGGAAACGGAAAAAGAGGACCAGTATCGAGGTCTCAGTCAAAGGAGCGCTGGAACAACATTTTCACAAACAACCGAAACCATCGGCACAAGAAATAACAGCGTTAGCGGACAGTTTGCAGTTGGAGAAAGAGGTGGTTAGGGTGTGGTTTTGTAACAGGCGGCAGAAAGAGAAAAGAATGACGCCGCCAAACACACTGGGGGGACCTGATGGTATGATGGAAGGTGGGCCACAAGGTATGCAGGGAGGCCCTCCACATGGGCTACATCAGGGGTATCACCATCAGGACATGCATGGTTCGCCCATGGGTCAGCACTCACATTCACACAGTCCACCTATGTTGTCGCCTCAGTCCATGCCTACGCACCAGTCGCTAACTGCACACTAGCGTTTATTGTAAGTGATTGCTTCCTCCTTACTGCCACTGAAAGCTTCAGATATGCTGACACTGACCGCCCCAATAACCACCGTGAAGTGTGTTTTCAGAATATACAGTAAATCAATATAACCTCCCTCAGCAACAGATCGTAATAAGTAAAAAAATAACACTCTCTGGCATATGGGCCTATTCTTATCCACAGTAATTCAGGCACACGTGCATAATGTTCATATTAATGGCCTGGCACAGTAAAGCGTGCCCGATACATACACTTCCTCAGGAATAATTACCTACAGGTGACCCTCCCCCCCCCCCCCCCCTCTCCAAAGAAAGAAAAAATAAACTCGAAACGGGTTCGAAAATTATATAAACAAATAAACAAAATGAAGACGACGAGGTTTTGTGATTTGTATTGCATAATTAATCAATTAATTACTATGCAGTCGGCGGCCATGTTTGAATTCATCATTGGACGACTACAAAGTACATAATTATGCAAAGATATTTTTTTTGCCCACATCTCCCTTTCTGCTGCTACATAAAGATGAATCATTTGAATGCTACTGCAGCACACACAAACACACATACACACATATATACACACACATACATACACACACACATCTTTAAACATACTTCTGTTGGTGTCTGCCGTGAACAATTACTTCTGAAGCTCAAGTGGAGTGCGAAGTGAGGTTTATAAGACAGGGAACATTTTATACGCGTGTAAATATTGAGACACAAAGTGACCGTATGCGAACGGGAACGCGCGATAGTGTTTGTATAAAAACAGAAAGTACTGTCTGTAAAAGAGTGTTTTGAGTAAAACTGTGGTGACGTACGGTTTTGAAATTTGTATATATATATATTCATATACACACAGTGCAACTTGCGACGGAACATATTTGAATGACACCCTGTTACAGTGTCAGTACTGTAGCAAAGGAATTGCTGCGCCTCTTTTGTCTTAGTTAATACGGTATTATAAATAGAAGGATACAAAAAAACGATATAGACATTTTTAAATCATAACCTAATTTTATGGTGATGAGAGATATGATTCTGGATTTTCATGACCGGGGGGGGACTTAAAACTGTATATTTCTTGTGGAATTTCGCTGAACATAACATGCAAAAGAAGAGCTAACTAAAAACAAATTTGTATATATTTATAATATTATATATTGTAACTGTACGTGTGTCGAAAGAATGTCTTTATGAAATTAACAGAAACAGTGGTGATGAGTGCGTCGTTCAGGTCTATGTATGTAGTCAGAACACATCGTATGACCTTACGTGCATCAGAAGGGCGCAGTCACAACATGGCACTTTGAACACGAGGTTTAAGATATTCTCTGCAGTAAGGGTAAATTCCAAATTTGGAAAACTTAAATAAAGCAGCTGAGAGAGAAGAAATTGCATGGGCATGTTCTGGAACTTGGCGACGACTCTTAAGAACACCTTGGCCGAACTTGTTCACAGTGCTAGTAACATGAACGGGACAGGCAGGTATACTCATGCCGGCCAAGCCCTTGTCTACAGCCCGGGATTGCTTCACCTTTCGACCGACAACTTACCAGCAGCACGGCCCTACATCAAACAACACCAGACGTGGAAGAATGTGGCTTTCAGTGACAACAGCGAATGATGACTACACCCGACCCCACGAGGAAAACTCTCACCAGCGACACAACATTCGCCGACACATCCAGCCCTCCATCACGACGGTAACACCATACATAACCCCGCAGAAATTTAAGGTAGGATGGATCCAGTGATTAAAACCAGATTAAAGGTAAACAATACAGGAATCGACAGAGGAATGAAGTAGGAGATAAGTGATAAATTATGTTTCACTCAACTGAGATGGTTCGTGTGTTGTTTTAGTGCTTCTTCAGGAAAACAAACTGTTAAGAGAACTTGGAACCAAAACAAAACAAAAAAACGAGAAAGCGATTTTTCAGAAAGAATACATATATACATATATATACGTACGTATTACAATAGTGTCCTCTTTGCACATAAAAGCAGTTTTTTTTTTCATTTCATAATTAAGAGAGTAATTGAAATATATGCGGAGTGTTTTTTTACGACACAGAATTAATATTTGGAAAAGAAAATTAGGTCGGTATCATCACACAGTCTGTTTGAATGTTTGAGAACATGGCCTGCAATAGGAACTTCCCCCTCACTATTTCGCCACTAGATCCGATACGCAAGAAGAAAACTGCACTTTGGAATTAATTTTGGTCATAGTATTTTATGGAGTTATTTGGCTAAATTTTTTACATATTTGTTTGTTTTTTGTTTTTGTTTTAAACAGATGTATCGTGTTCTAACTGGCCTGGTTAATTTTATTGTACGAATCTGATCACCAGAATATATTATTTCTGTTATGTGATTTTTACAACATTACACACAAAATGGTTTTATAGGCGTACGTACGCTGTTTCAAACAACATTTGATATATTGAAATAATTGAAACCAAAATACTGTAATTATAATTACTTCGAATGTTTCAAGCATTTAAATCGTTGTTGTGTAATTTCCTACATATGAGTTTTATATTCTTTTTAGAAAAGTAAAATATGTTTCTATTGTTGAAATACACATTCAGAGATGGAGCCAATATCTGTAATAATTTAATGTTGTGATCGTTGATTTAAAAAAAAAAACTGAGAATATTTTTCAAAAGAGTTTAGATAAATTTTGAACAGTTACGACATAAAAATATCTGTGCCAATTGAATTCTTAAATTGTGATTTCTTGCTTGTAATAAATATCTTATTTCTACATTGAAACAAAGTCTCTAAATCCGTACCTACTTTTAATAACACGTTTTGTTAAGTTTTGTACTTGAAAATTTTCTGTTATATTCAGAATCACTTGGGCCCTTTAAAAATGTTAAGTATAAATTTTTTTTGGGGGGGGGGTTTCATTTGTATCCCTCTGAAACTATATAATGTGTAATGGCTGAAATGGAAAATGCAGTTGTTAGCATTTTTATTTCATTAAGTGCTTCGTTTAATTTAAGAGGAAAATATAATCTAAATTTGGTTACGGAAATAGCACGGAATGGTTAAATAATTGTCAGTATTGCAGTTGACACCAAAATCTGATACACACAGCGAAACGTGAATGTTTGATAAAGGTAGAGGTCAGTTATTTTTTTTTTCCCTGAGAAATGAAGTAACAGCCCTGCGTGGCGTATAACTAGCAGCTTTGCATTCATTTTGCTCTTCATTTCACGGTATCCATACAAAAATAACGACTTATTTCTCTGTACGTCTAAAAACACTTCAATTCGAACTTACCAACATCCATACCGTTTTCATTGCGTGTCAGTAAAACAAAAAAATTTTAAGCAGAGATTTTTAAAAATGTAAAAAAAAAAAAAAATTTTTTGAAAAATGTTTTCGTGTCGCATTACTTTGTTAGGTGAAATATGTTGTGCCATGACCTACATTAAAAATTTCCAGACAATGGCGGATTCTAAATTCAGGTAGTACAAAAACGAAAATTTGAAATTTTGTGTTGCATTCCGTCTGCTTTCACCGCACACAGGTTACTCATATCGATGTGTGTGTGTCGCAGGAAATTAGTGTTTTTACGGCAGATGCGAAATGCTGGCAAACTCGTAACCTCGGCGTAGATGTGACGGTCTCAGTCACTATTGCTTGCGAAGACAGGCTATGAATATAGCTCCGAAGATATTACTAAAGCGTATGATTTTTATACAGTCACGGCTTAAATTATTTACATTAAAAAAAAACAGCATTGTTGATCTTCAGAGGTAAATAAACTAATAAGCATTTATGAACTCTACGCGTACGCGTGTTAAGTCAGGTAGACGTGTCATTTATACTTCGACGCGATTGCTAATGAATAATTTTCCGTATGTTTTAGTCATTACATTATCATTAGATCGTTAATATGAAATTATTTTTGAACTTAAATTTTCGAATATTTCCCCGACTTTGCGGTTTCGGAATTTGAACGCTGATATTCGGTGCCAGTGGAATGCATTTCTAACGCATGGCGTATTTTGGACTACTTTTCTCATTCAAATAGATGTTATGCTCCGCGCTTAAAATTATTTTGCAGTCTCTCATAAATGATGTGCGTATCCTGTCAGATGTAATGATATTAAAATGGAAACTTCATTTCGGGTTCTGTACAGTTTTCCGTATTTGTAGCCGCTGCTAACGTAGTACAGATCTTACGTTGAGAAAATGCTACACGTAATTTTATTTTGGAATTACGGATAACATATTGGGTAATGAAAAATCGAATTATCCATTGTATGCTGTTCTCTTACGCGCCGATGTAAGCGATTTTGGCTCTTTAAGGATTACGGGTTTCCCAGCTGATATCTGAACGTAAGATTTCTTCGTTCTTCTTGTGTGTTTTATTTTATTTTTTTTTTTGAAAATATTCTATAAAATTTCCCGGCTTATATTAAGTTAGGCGTGATAGACTTATTATAACGTTGTACCTCGTTATGACGTTTTGCTGACCGTGCATCTCAGTATATTTATCGCAGTATTTAACCAAATTGATGCACAAAATTTGTTTCAAAATAAGTTTTATTTCATGCCTCTACATGTTTCGAGCACATGTGCTCATCATCAGGAGGTCAAAATTGCATTACACAGCCTCTGGTATCATCAAACCTATAGGTGTGATGATACCAGAGGCTGT
>Ga0136643_10008598_pt1 | contig 14951 bp, 18 predicted proteins | sample TergutLab28metaG_FD_96883 | JGI IMG/M metagenome (GOLD analysis project Ga0136643, IMG submission 96883) | Labiotermes labralis P1 segment gut microbial communities from Petit-Saut dam, French Guiana - Lab288 P1 (version 3) (version 3) | ecosystem: Host-associated > Arthropoda: Insects >... | reverse complement strand
CCTGTTCCACTTTTGAGGGGGTTGTTGCCGTGCTTGGCCGACCTGATCGATCATCATTAACAGTCGAAGTTCTGCCATTCTTGAAACGTCCAAACCACTCAAAAGTTCGGCTACGGCTCGTGCACGAATCACCAAAAACCTGTTCCAACATTTCAAAAGTTTCACTTTCCCTTTTACCCAATCTCACACAGAACTTGATGCACACCCTTTGTTTGTCAACTTCCGCCATACTGCTGATATCAGAAAATCGCAGACGGCTGATGCAATACACACACAAAGACACGTGCAACAATCAAACTCTTCCACATCCAACCACGCCACTCGGCACACTCACTCACAAGACACCACCGCAACACACCCTAGCGGGAAACTCGTGAACTACAAGCGACTTGCGTGTTATGAGCATTGTCCTGGGACTTTTAGATACACCTTTGTACAAGGGTCCAAGGCCCAAGACCAGGATCCTCATACATGAGTTCATCAGTGAGGAGGTTTAGAATATGATTGTTCTTGTAATCTTTTGTTCTGATAAGTAAAGTACACTGCAGCAGCAGAGACAGGGATAATGAGTTGTAGATATGTTTGTTGCTTTATTTTAAAATGGTGGAATTTGATAGTCAGTTGGGAATTACTCTGTAAGTCGTTTGACTTTTATTTATAGGGAGTCAAACGTACAGAAGATACGAGCACAGTGGATGATGAAGGAAACTGGAAGCGTCGCAAAGTGGCAAACGCTGAAGAAGAAGATGAGGATGCCGATGCAGACGTATGTACGGCACCTGATGAATCTCGGGTAATTGACACAGTAGTTACAAAACCAGTAGTGAAAGAAGAGACTTCAGAGAAAGTACCAACCAATGGGAGTGAGAAATATGATCCATTGGAGGCAGATGCAGAGGAATCTAATCCAGAAGATGAGAGCAAAGATGCACAGTCTGAAATGCCAGTGCAGGAGGAGGAAGAAGAGAAAGGGAAGATAAAGGATGATACTCTTGGAGATGATAATTTGTGGGCAGAGGTGGATCGTGACATTGGAAGTCTTCTAGAGACTGTTGATGGTGAAGCTGAGACAGAGAGTCTGAATGATATGATGGAGGAAGAGTTGCTAACTGTGAAACAGGAACCAGACTCTGCCACAAGGGGCAGCCGCGCCAGCAATCGAAACAAGGCAACCAGAGGATCCCCAGCTGCCAAGACCCGTGGAAAGAAGAAGAAGTAATTCAAGGCATTCTTTTATCTGATGACAAGAATAAGTAGTAAGAAAAGTATGTTTTATCTTATTACAGTATAAATCAAGACAGAATGAGACATAGATGTTTTCATCTTTATGTGACACATGGATGACCAAGTCAGGTGCACACCCCTGCATACACAGTGCATGTGAAAAGTCAGGACAGCAATTCTGAAAAGATGTTAAAAAAAAGAAGAATTTGTGAAACCCATTTAGAATAGTCACAGTGGGATTGTACAGTTGGTACACCACACTTGTAATTCTGGAAACATATTATGATTCCTGCAAAGTTATCTCTTGGAGATGAGCATTAACATGGCTTTGGATGTTACAAAATTGTTTCCCATGCACATCATTTTAAACCACAGCAAGGAAAACTTCACCTGGAGTCAAATCCATCAGTTGTTGGGTTAATCCCAGTTATCTACTTTTTGTGGAAGAAATTTTGAAGAATTGGTGTGAAATGTGCAGGCACCTTGTTAATGCAGCAACCATTCAGCTGTAAGTAAAATTATGCATGTATTGTTTTCCCTTATGGAACAATGTTACTGTGAATGATTCCTCTTCAAATCCCTCCTCCAAAAAAAATCCATTTGGTTTCATTTTTGGAACTGTTATTTTGAGCACCAATCAGAGCTTTGGTGCGTAGTCTGTGGACCATACATCAGGCAGCACCACTATGATGCTTGCAACAATCCAGTCTGAAACAGGAAATTCTGACATGTTTCAATGTGGAATTTTTCACGAACATTAATACTGTAACGCTGCTCCATTGTGATGCCTTCAGAAGTAAAAAATCGTAGAGCTAACTGGATGTTGTTGTTTCTGTTTCAAAGAGGGAGAATAGGTGTTTAGTTTCTGCATGGCTGATATGTATTGGCTGTATTCATATGAATGTAGGTAAATGTGTCTTGCTACCTTTCACATGCAGTGTGTATCATATTCATTTGTATAACTGAGTTACAGTAAAACATCAGCATAATTTATTGGGAAGTCTGGAGAATCCAGACTCTTGTAGTGTATTATGACTCATGAAATTAATTTACACATTGTACTCATGTATGCAGAGTAGGAAGTACAGTTGTAAGAATGATAAATGAAGTTATACTGGTGGTTTCTTGCTGTCTGCAAACCCCAGACTCTAACGGTATAATATCCCTGCAGTTCGGAACACAAGTACAAGAAATTGGAGGACTGAAGTCTAATTCAAGTACTTGTTCATTTATGATATGTTGTCATTTTACTGGTTTGATTTCAATAAGTATATTTTGCTAGCAGTTCTGTACTTCAGATGTTCTCCCACTCATGTGATTACCAGCATGATTATTTAGATGCTGCACAGGATTGTGTCGTCAGTCAGGCAGTCTGCCTGGATAGCACGGAAATAGGCGAATAGCAAAATCTGAATAAATCACAGTTGTGGTGTCCCACAAGAGTACTACACATTGTGTTAGAGTTGTTTTTACCCAGCAGATTGACCGGATGAAGAAAACAAGTCAACCTTGAGCTAGCAATATGATAAAAGCTTCCTGGGGAGGGTGTTTATTCCTAGAAAGGGGATGAGGGAAAATCCTCTGCAGAACATCAGTGAAAGTTCTCTGTTCATGATTAGCTATGGGTGTGTTGCTACAAAATGAAACAGGATGGGCTGTCATTTGCAAATAATTTGAAAAATAACTCATTGTACTGTGTGGTGATGCATAGTATACTATTCAAGTCATCTAGGCTGTGGGGAGGGCTGGTCCAGATTACCCAGGAATCTGGATCACCGAAATGTAACTCTGTGGTATAGGGTAATATACGAAAATGCCATCACTCAGAGCTAAAGTATAACTGCTTAGAGCCTAAGTACCCACTTCACAGTACTTGCATAATAACAATAATAATAATAAGAATTAAAAACAAGGAAGAGAAAATGTGCATACTGGTAGACATGGCAGTAAATTTGTATAACGTGGCAGAAGACATTCATGAGGGCCTGTTAACCAGAATTTTTCATGTTCCACTCCCAGGTATTTTTGTTTGCAGTTACAAAAAATATACCATTTTTCTGTCATGGTTGGTTAGTGCTGTGGGACTATTGCACAGCAAAGAGGGGTCTCAGACAGTGTTACATGCAGTCATTTGTATACATCAGCATACGTACTCAGTATTTTAAGTTGTACATATACTTCCATATTCTTACATGTTTCAGTGATAATTCGTCATGCTCGTGGAGCCATGGTTACAAAGGAAATATTGCTACATCAGTCTCACATGTACATTGTCATCTCCTTTGGCATGGCAGTTTTGTTATTGAAGAATGTAGGAGGGTGAAGTTTATGTATAACAGACAGTACTTTTGTGTGCATATGTTGGTGTACGTACATGATTGCAAGCACAATGCATGGAAAGAATAATATTAAATGTTCAAATTTGTTACATGCTTAATTGTTTGTCTGTTAGATTGGGTTTTCACTTTTCAAGTATAATCATACTGATAACTGGTGTGTATTGAAAACAGAGAGAGCATTATGTGTTTGGCAGTTTTAACAATGGTTTGAACATTTAATTGCAACTGAAGGGTTTTTTGGTTGCTCAGTCGGACATATGTGGCTAGAACAAGCAGTGCTTATAAGTCCCAATTTATTGTAGTCATATATGATTTAGCTTCTAAGTTCTTCAGTGTTAACCTTAAATAGGAAAAAGGCATCACAATTGGGTGGATAGTAACAGTGATTTGTTTTCCCAAGATGTGGGTCTAAATCTGAGGCTGGAGACCAGCAATATGATTGGATAGTACCTGATATTAAACAGTCTCAGCTGCTTCATTCTGCATCCTTTCCAAGTCTCAGTTTTTGAAAATGACCATTTGATACCACATGGCAGGGATCTAAAATATGCCAAAAGGAGCTCTGTCCAGATTCTTGGTGCCAGAAGGGTGACATGAAGCAGGTTTCATATTGAGGACACTGAGAATACAAGTGCAGTAAATGTGTTGAAAATATTAGATGCTACCACACAAAATTTAGTGGCCCAGCAGCCAGGTGCCACACGATTTCTACAACTATACCATATGACCAGAGTTATGGACTAAATTGGTTATTAAAGACCTTCCAACCAGCTGATGTGCAAACACATTCACTCTAATTAATGCACTTTTTTCTCTCTCAAAAGTAATATTGTCTTCCTCAGGGATAGCGTGTATTTAGAGGTTATTAAATGACGCTGTAATTAAGTCAAACTGTGTCATGAAATAACTGGATGAACATGAGCAAGTGGTTGCAGTATAATTTATGTAACTGTTCTGATATTTATTTGGAGAAACTTAGAAGGGTGAAGAAAAACTGTATGAATACTGAGTGTTTGATGGAGATTGAGCTGGGAACATCCTAAATACATGTTAGTGCATGAGCCAACTTGGTCAATTCGTGGATGTTCTTGGTTGTGCCGGTGAGGTTTCTGTTGCTACTGCAAATCTCATTTGCTATTTTGACAGTTCATGAGCCAGGTTGAGTGGATGGATGTTTGCAGTACATCAGAGGTTAATATTTTCTCTGTACTATGTTGTCAAAGAATAATGAAATGTTTCTCCTCCAATAATACTGTAAAAACCTGCATATGGAACATTGCTTTTTTCATTGTGGTGGGCCACTAGAACCAGTCCAAATGAATCCCTGTATACAATGAGTGAATGTGATCATTTACAAAAGAACAGGATTTCCTGCCTATAAATTTTATGGAGAGAGAAGTGGTATATATAACAGTACAGTCAAATTGTGAAAGCAACAAGCAATGTGGTTTATTGTGCATGATATATGAGTTGTTGTCATGGAGTATTCTGCATGTGTATGACTTTGCCAGTTAACAGTGTAATTGTTTTTTTTAATAGATGGAATTTCAATATCAGTAAATGTAATTAGATGTGCTGGATTCAGTTTTTTTGCAGTGTAAATGTTATTAAAGTACAGATACATGTTGCTGACCCAAATCTTAGCATTTTCTTGTGAGTTCTCATCATTTAGTCACCGCTTTCCTTGCCACATTGCCATGTCACTGACGTTTATAAGGTACAATGTCGAATATAGACAAAGATTTCATTTATTCTGCTAGTTAGTGTTGAAATGTCCTTAGTTTTGCTTTTAAATTCAGTGGAACTTAGTTTTGTCCTTGACATTTGTGGCCCTCTGAAGATGGAGATCGGTCCTGTGGTTAACATTCTGTGGCTCATCTCTATTCTGTGAAATGAAATAAGGAAACTGAAGTTGATATGATGCTGTATTGTGGTTCCTTTGTATTCAGAATAAACTTATTCATTAACCTAAATTTGTTAGTCTTCTAATGCACACATTTCATTCCTTTGGCCAAAGTTGGTAGCTGTTTATGTATTCAGTACTTGTGTTGTTCATCATAAGTGACAGGTTTTAATGAATGGAACTCTGTTGGCATCTAATGTGAACGACACGGATGACTCAATCCACATGCGTTATGAATTTTTAAGTATAGTGACTGTACAGAAGTTCTTGTGGAGTGACAAGTTGTCGCGGTTTGTGGTGAAATTGGGTAGTCGCAGATTGTGGCTTAGTATTGTGGTATTCTGGCCTCCCAGTTTATCCATCTAGTAACAGGTGGCATCTGTGCATTTGTGAAGTCCTGAGTAGAATGGTGACGGTCACGCCATTTGGGCTGGCGTTTCGAAACGAAATCACTACTGAGGCCAATCACGTAAATAAACGCGACACCGTCTACCCCTGCTCCATAATGCCGCCGTGCCTATTGAGAATATTGGACAATAGTTCTGCCTGGCCACAGTATGTGGCGCCGGTATGTCTCATCGGTGAGCTGCCTTTCCCCCTCCCGTAGACCCAAGGAGTTAGATTGGAGCTCCCTGGTGTGGACCCCTGGTAATCAGAACTTGTGGCGCCTCAAGCGGCTGCGATGGAGTTACTTGTAGCCGGCTTGGCTCAGTAGGTGTGTTTTGTGTATGATAGATGGCAGAAAAGGTCTCTTCAATGTGGAAGGGAACACCTGGACATTTGAATACTAAGTGTTTGCCCATTTCATGTCAGGTCAGGGGTTTGCGCAATCTGTATAACAAAGCAGTAGGTTATGCAGTCCTTGTCATAACTGTGAAACAGAATGCTGTGTGTGTTTTTAGGTATTTGTTCTCCTAAAATATTGTTAATGAAGACCGTGTATTGACTGAAACAGGGTTTTATGGGGGCAAATTTGGGTTGTGGTCTCTTACTGATTGTATGATGGACTGATGGAAACCTTAAATGACCATGAAACAATATGTTTTGGCGTTTCCATTCTCATGTGGTCTTTTATACACAGTTTCATGGATGATTTGTAATGCCAGTGAAACAAAAGTTTTTGGAAGTGTGAGTTGTGGCCCCTTAAAAATGATTTGTGGGAATTTCTAAAGTGACTGTGAAAGGAGTTTATGGAGGTGTTTTTGAGATGTGGCCCTTATACTGGGATTTAAAGAGAAGTTAAGTGATTGTTAAACAAGGTGTTATGGAGCTTCATTTTTTTGTGTCCTCGAATAGCTGATTTCATGCAGGCTCTGTACGAACAGTGAAGCAGTCATTTGGAGGTGTATTGGAGGTACACCTTCTTATAGATTATTTGTTGGAGTCCCTTAATGATTTTGACACAAGAGATTATTTTTTATGTTGTCTGAAACAGATGGTTTATGTGAGGCTGTATAATTTCCTCGAAACTGAAGCTTATGGAGGTGTGTTTGTGATGTGACCCCCACATAGATGGTTTAGTGGTGACCTTAAGTGATTTTGAAACGATGTTTTGCGGTTTTTTTATCATGTGCCCTCTTATATTTTTGTGGAGGCTGTAGGATGACTGCATCACTGAAGTATATGGACATGTATGTCAGATGACATCTGTTATAAATGGTTTGATGGAGACTGTCAATGAGGGTGAATCAGTATGTTTTGGAGGTTTATTTGTTAGGTGTCATCTTGTGGACGGTTTATGTAGGCTTAACTGTGAAACTGAATGATATGGAGGTGTATTTGATATGTCGCCCTTATAGTTGGTGTGATGGAGATCTGAAATGAATGACACCAGTGTTGTAGAGGTTTACTGTACAGAACGTTTCATAATGTACTCCGGGATTACAAAAATTTGTTATAGGAAAACCGTAGGACATGTATTTACGAAACCTGTACAAATAGAAGGAACAACTCAAATTTTTTTCCCCCAGTAATTTGTTTTTCATCGTAGTTCACATTTCTGCCGCTAGGCGATGCGAGCGTACGGAATGAGAAAATGGCCGCTCCCGGTTAGAAGTCGTTTTATTTGTTGGAATATCACACCAGTTACCGTGCGACGTGCATCTCGTGCAAAGTACACAAAGGGCCCGCCTACAGACAAGACCATTCACGCGTTGTATAAACAATTTACTGAAGCTGGGTGTCTGTGCAAGCAGAAATCAAGTGGTCGCCCGTTAACCGCTGAAGATGACGTTGAAGGGTTCGGGCCAATTTTCTGCATAGCCAGGAGAAATCAATGGGAACTGCAACTAAAGAGCAATGGATGTGGAAAACAACAGTGTGGAGGGTTCTGCATAAGCGTTTGGTGTTTAAACCATACCGCATCCAAATGGTACAACAATTGTCGGATGATGATAACAGGCGCCGGCTTGATTTCTGTTTACAGTTACAAGACTTAATGAGTTCCGATGATCATTTCCTGGAAAAGGTGTAGTACAGTGACGAAGCGACATTCCACGTCAGCGGTGCAGTAAATCGTCGCAGCGTCAAAATGTGGGGATCTGAAAACTCACATGCCTATGTGGAGCATCAACTTGACTCTCCTAAAGCCAATTTTTTTTTGTTCAATCTCCAGTCAAAGAGTATATGGTCCATTCTTCTTTGCTGAATAAACCGTTATTACTCTTGTTATTTCAGTTTCTATTTCGTTCTCTTTCGTCTTTTTTTTCCCTTTCTGTCCTTTCTTGTTCGTTTGTTTTTATTCCGTCACGGTTCCGCTTTCGATGGTTTTCGGATTCGGTTCTGTTTCGATTGCGTCTTCCGATTCCATTCCTTTTCGTCTTCGGATCCCTTCTATTTTCTCTCCGTTCGTTGTCTGTTCCTTCTTCGTTCCTTCCCACCACGTTTCCGTTCTGTTCCGTCTCCTTTCCGTCACGTCCCGTTTCTTCCGTTCCATTCCGTTTCCTGTTTTGCATTTTGTGTTCCGTTCCGATTTCGGTTGGTGTTCGGTTTGTTTCCGTTTCGCATTCGGTTTCTTCTGTTCTATTTCCGGTTCGGTTTCCTTCTGTTTCCGGTTGGTCCCGTTCTCTTTCGTTTTCTGTCCCCTTTGGTCCCTTTCTTTTTCTATTCCGTCTGAGTTCTGTCCGCGATATGTTTCGAATTCTGTTCCTCGTTTCGATTCCGCCTCTGTTCCGGTTCCATTCTTTAGTGGTTCTGGATTCGGTTCTGATTTCGGTGGGTGTTGGTTTGGTTTGGTTTTTTGGGACTCCGTTTTATTCCCTTTTTATTTCAGTTTCGATTTCGTTCGGTTTCCAGTTCCCGTTCTCTTTCGTTTTATTTTCCCTTCCGATTCCTTTCTGTTCGTTTGTTACTATTCCGTTACTGTTCCGTTTTGTGTGGTTTTCGGATTCGGTTCCGATCGTTTCGATTCCGCCTTTTCCGTTTCCATTCTTTTTATGTTTCGAATCCCTTCTATATTCTCTCCATTACTTTTCTGTTCCGTCTCGTCTCCGTCCCTTTCCGTTACTTTCCGTCTCCATTCCGTTCCATTCGGTTTGCATTTTCCTTCGGTTTCCTTATTCAGTTCCATTTTGTGTTCCTTTCCGATTTCGTTGGGAGATCGTTTCGTTTGTTTTCGTTTCGGACTCCATTTCTTCTCTTTTATATCCGTTTCGATTTAGTTCCGATTTCCGGTAGCTTCCCGTTCTATTTATCTTTTACCTTTCGTTATGTTCGTTTGTTTCTGTTTCTATTTCTTTTCGGTTCCGTTTCTGCGCGTTTCGATTACGCCTCCGTTCCGGTTCCATTCTGCTTCGGTTTCGGGTTTCTCCTATTTCCTCTCCGTTCCTTTTCTGTCCCGTTCCGGTTCCGTTCCGTTTTATCTCCGATTCGTTCCGTCCCGTTCCATTCCGTCCCGTCTCCGATCCTATTTATTCCGATTCGAATTCCCCTCCGTTATTCAGTTCCATTTCGTGGTCCGTTCCGATTTGGTTGGGTGTTTGGTTCGTTTTCATTTCGGACTAATTTTTTTCTCTTTTTTATTTCCGTTTCGATTTCGTTCAGTTTCATGTTGGTTCCCGTTCTCCTTCGTCTTTTCGGTTCCGTTCTCTTTGGTTCTTTTCCGTCACAGGTAATTTTCCGACGGCTTCCGGTTTCGATTCCGTTTCTCTTCCGTTTCCATTCCTTTTCGGTTTCGGATCCCTTTTATTTAATCTCCGTTCCTTTTCTGTTCCGTTCCGGTTCCGCTGCTCCGATCCGTCACGCTTCCGTACCATTCCGACTCCGTTCCGTCACGTCTCAGTTCCGTTATGTCTCCGTTCCATTTCAAACAATTTCCATTCCGGTTCCATTTCTTTATTCAGTTCAATTTCTTGCTCCGTTACGCGTTCGGTGGGTGTTTGGTGTTCGTTTCGGACTGCGTTTCTTCTTTTTAATATCCACTTCGATTTCCTTCCATTTTCGGTTGTTTTCGTGTCATTTTCCCCTTCGGTTCCTTTCTGTTCTTTCGTTTGGTTCTATTTCGTCACAGTTCTCTTTTAGATGTTTCGGATTCGGTTCCGATCGTTTCGATTGCGCCTCTGTTCCGGTTCTATTCCCTTTTGTTTCCGGATCGCCTGTATTTTATCTTTTCTGTTCCGTTCCGTTAAGTCTGATCCGTTCCGCGCCGTTTCCGTTTCGTCCCGTCTCCGTTCCGTCCCGTCTGTTTTACGTAGCGTTTCCGTTTCGTTACGTCCCGTATCCTTTCCGTTCCATTCTGTTTCCATTTCATTTTTCATTACTTCCATTTTGTGTTCAGTTCCGATTTCTGTTTGTGTTTGTTTTGATTCCTTTTCTTTTTTTTTATTTCCGTGTTGATTTAGTTTCGTTTTCCGGTTGGATCCCTCTTCTTTCTTATTTTTCCTTTCGTTTCCCTTCTGTTCATTTTTTTCTGTTTCTATTCCGCCTCAGTTCCATTTCCGCGCATTTCGATTCCGTCTTCGTTCTAGTTCCATTTTGCTGCGGTTTCAGATTCCTTCTATTTCGTGTTCGTTGTTTTTGTGTTCCGGTTCGTCTTCGTCCCGTGCCGTCCCGTCTCCGTTCTGTTCCATTCCGTTTCCATTTCCCTTCCGATTCTTTTCTTACTCAGTTTCATTTTGTGTTCCGATTTCGGGTGTGTTCTTTTGGTTTGATTTTGGGGACCCCGTTTCTTTTTTTATTTCCGTTTCGATTTCGTTCGTTTTCCGGTTCCTGTTTCATTTTCTTTCTTTCGGTTCCTTTTGCTCATTTCTTTCTATTTTGTCAGTGTTCCGTTTTCGATAGGTTTTGGATTCGGTTCCCATCGTTTCGATTTCGCCTCTTCTTGTTCAATTCATTTCCGGTTTCAGATTCTATTTTCTTTCCGTTCCTTTTCTGTTCCGTTCAGTCTGCGTTCCGTTCTGTTTACGTTCTGTTCCGTCCCGTTCCGTTACTTCCTGTTTCTGTTCTGTTCCGTCTTTGCCCGTCTCGTCTCCGTTGTGTTCCGTCTCCGTTCCTTACCGTTTCCGTTCCGTTATGCCCCGTCTCATTTCCGTTCCATTCCGTTTCAATTTCCTTTCCGTTTTCTTATTTCCTTTTTGCGATGCGTTCCTATTTCGGTGGGTGTGCGTTTGGTTTTCATATCGGACTCGGGTCCTCCTCTTTATTTCGCCTTCGATTTAGTTCGTATTACAGTTGGATTCTGTTCTCTCGTAATTTTTTCCATTTCTTTTTTTTTTGTTTCAATTTCGTCACAGGTACGTTTCCGCTGGTTTTCTGATCTGATTTCGATCGTGTCGATTGCGGCTCTTCGGTTCTATTCCTTTTCGGTTTTGGATCCCCTTTTTCCTCTCACTTCCGTTCCTGTTTCGTTTAGTGTAAGAATGGTTCCGATCTCGTTTCGTTTCGTTATATTCCATTTCATTTCCTTTCTGTTTCTGTTGTTACTCAGTTCCATTTTTCCGTTCTGATTTCGGTGGGTGTTTCGTTTGTTTTCGTTTAGGTCTTCGTTTTATTTTTATTTTTGTTCGATTTTATTCCGTTTTCTGGTTGGATCCCTTTCTCTTTTTCTTTTCCCTTTCCTTTCCGTTCTGTTTCCTTTTCCACACGTTTTGATTCCGTCTGCGTTCCGGTATATACCTGTTCGATTTCGGATCCCTTCTATTTCATCTGCGTTTCAGTTCCCTTTTGTTTTCGATCCGTTCCGTTTCTGTTTCGTCCCGTCTCAGTTCTGTTCCATTCCGTTTCCATTTCCCCCTCCGGTTTTTCTTACTCAGTTCCATTTTGTGTTCCGTTCTGATTTCGGTGGGTGTTCTTTTAGTTTTTTTGGGGGGGGGGGGAGCCCGTTTTTTTTTTTACTTACGTTTGGTTTTCGTTCGGTTTCCGGTTGGTTCCCATTTTATTTTGTTTGCTTTTCCCTTTCGGTTCCCTTCTGTTCGCTTATTTGTATTCCGTTTTGTTTTTGTTTTCGGATTCGGTTTTGATCATTTCGGTTCCGGCTTTTCTGGTACCATTTTTTTTCTGTTCCGGATCCTTTCTATATTCCTTCCTCTTCTGTTCCGTCCCGTTTTCGTTCCGTCCAGTTTCCGTTCCGTCCCGTCTCCTTTCCGTTACGTTTCGTTTCCGTTCCGTTTCCATTTACCTTCCGTTATTCTACTTAGTTTCATTTTTTGTTCCGTTTCGATTTCGTTCGGTGATCGTTTCGTTTGTTTTCGTTTCGGACTCAGATTCTTTTCTTTTATATCCGTTTCGATTTAATACCGATTTCCGGGAGCTTCCCGTTCTCTTTATTTTTACCTTTCGTTTTGTTCTGTTTTTTTGTTTCTATACTCAGTTCCGTTTCTGCGCGTTTGAATTCCGCTTGCGTTCCGATTCTATTCTGCTTCGGTTTCGGATCTCCTATTTCGTTTCCGTTTCTAATCTGTTCCGTTCCGATTCCGTTCCATCTCCGTTCCGGTTTTGTTGGGTATTTGGTTTGTTTTCGTTTCGCACTCCCTTTCTTTTTTTATTTCAGTTTCGATTTTGTTCAATTTCCGGTTGGTTGCCGTTCTCTCTTTTCCCTTTCGTTTCCGTTCTTTTTGTTTTTTTTATATTCTGCCACAGTTACCTTTCCGATTGTTTTTCGATGCGTTTTAAATCATTCCGATTCCTCTTGTCTTCCGTTTTAATTCCTTTTGGGTTTCCGATCCCGTTTATTTTCTCTCCTTTCCGTCTCCGTTCCGTCCCGTTTCCGTTCTGTCCCTTTTCCGTTCCGTTACGGCTCGTCTTCATTTCGTTACGTTCCGTTTCTAGTTCCCTTCCGTTTCCCTTTTAACTCATTTTATTTCGTTTACCTTTCCGGTTTCGGTGTGTGTTCGTTTGGTTTGTTTTCGTTTCCTACTCCGTTTATCTTTTCCTTTTCGGTTTCGTTCCGTTTCCGGTTGGAGCCCATTCTCTTTCGTTTTCTTTTCCCGTTCGGTTATGTTTCTATCCCGTCTCAGTTCCGATAGGTTTCGAATTCGATTCTTCGCGTTCCGATTCCGCATGTCTTCCGGCTCCATTCCTTAGCGGATCCGAATCCTTATATTTCGTTTCCGATCCATTTCAGTTCCGTTTCCTTTTTGTTCCTTTCCGTTTTCGTTTCATGCCTATTCTGTTCCGTCTCAGTGCCCTTCGGGTTCAATTACTCTTTCGTTTCCCTTCTTACTCAGTTCAGTTTCCTGTTCCTTTCCGATTTGGGTTGGTGTTTGGTTTGTTTTGTTTCTTATTCTTTTTTTTCTGTTTTGATCCGTTTCGATTTAGCTCTTTTTCCGTTTTGTATTATTTTGTTTCCTTTTTGGGGTTCCATTTCGGTTCGTTCCTTTTCGATACTCACTGTTCCGATACCGTTCCGTGTCCGTTTTGGTTACCGTTTTGCTTCGTTTACGTTTTCTTTCTTTTACGTTTCGATTTCTTGCGTATTTTTTCTTTCTTACTTACTACATGGTGCAGAGTCCTTCTTGAGAAGCTAGCTGGTTTGCAGCTAGTCTAGAAATTCCCCGCATTTCATGGAACCAGAATGTTCATTACCGCACTCACAAGAGTCCGCCACATGTCCCTATCCTGGGCCAACCCAATCCAGTCCACAGACCCAATCCCACCTCCTGAGATCCAACCTAATATTATCCACCCATCTATGCCTAGGTCTCCCCAATGGTCTCTTTCCCTCCGGTTTCCCCACTAAGACCCTATACGCACCCTCTCCTCCCCCATATGCGCCACATGCCCTGCCCATCTCATTCTTCTCGATTTTATCACCCGAACAATAATGGGTGAGGAGTACAGATCACTACGTATTTTTTCTAATCATTTCTTCTGTTTTCGTTTCCTTGTCGTGCGGTTCATTTATTTTTAGTTTTTGATGCCCTCCCCTTTGGTTTGTTTTCTTTTCGGGTTCCATTTCTGTTTGTTTTTGGCTTTCGTTTGTTTCGTTCAGTTTTCGGTTTTCTTTAAGGTTCGTTTATCCGTACGTTGTGGGATCGGCTTCGGTTCAGTCCCTTTAGCTTTTGTTTCTGTTTCGGTTTTGGTTCTGAATCATTTCCGTTTCGGTTAAGTTCTGTTTCAGTTTCGTTTCCGGTTTTCGTTTCCAGGTTAGTTCCTCTTTGGGATGTTTTTCATTTTTCGTGTTCCGATTCGGTTCCGTTATCTTTCATTTCGTCTCCGTTTAGTTCCGTCCCGTTTCCGTTCCGTTTCGTTTCAATTTCTCTTCCGTTTCTTTTCTTACACAATTTCATTTCCAGTTAGGTTAGGGTTAGGTAAGGTGCGGTTACGTTAGTTTAGGTGCGGTTAGGTAAGGTGCGGCTAAGTAAGTTTAGTTGCGCTTAGGTTTTATTAGTTGCGGTCAGGGTAAGTTAGGTGCGGTTGGGTTGGGTTCGGTTGGGGTTGGGGTTGGTTTGGGGTTTGGCTTTAGGTTGGGTTGGGGTTAGGGATGGGGTTACGGTTAGGTGAAGTTAGGTTAAGTTGGGGTTAGGTTTAGGGTTCGGTTTAGTGTTAGGGTTAGGGTTGGTTTCGGGTTGCGTTGGGTTTGGGTTTTGGTTGGGTTTGGGTTTGATTGGTTTTGATTGGGTTGAGTTTGGTTGGGTTAGGTTTGATTTGGGTAGGGTTAGCGCTTGGGTTAGGCTTTGGTTTGTGTTGGGGTTGGATTTGGGTTAGGTTGGGTTTGGGTTTGAGTTGTGTTTGAATTAGGTTTGGGTTAGGTTTGGTTTACGTTAGGTTTTGGTTAGGTTAGGTTTGGATTATGTTATGTTTGGGTTGGTTTGGTTGTGGGTTGGGTTGGGTTTTGTGGGTTGGTTTGGATTTGGTTTTGTTTGGGTTGGTTGGGTTTGGGTTGGGTTGGTTGGGTTCGGTTGGGTTAAGGTACGTTGTGTTTGGTTGTTACGTTGTGATGGTTTGGGTTGGGTTGGGTTGGGTTAGGTTGGGTTGGGTTAAGTTGGGTTGGGTTAGGTTAGTTTAGGTTGTATTAGGTTGGGTTTGGTTAGGTTGGGTTGGGGTGGTTT
>Ga0136643_10008597_pt1 | contig 14951 bp, 9 predicted proteins | sample TergutLab28metaG_FD_96883 | JGI IMG/M metagenome (GOLD analysis project Ga0136643, IMG submission 96883) | Labiotermes labralis P1 segment gut microbial communities from Petit-Saut dam, French Guiana - Lab288 P1 (version 3) (version 3) | ecosystem: Host-associated > Arthropoda: Insects >... | reverse complement strand
GAGAAAAAAATGAAGAAATAATTTCTAGCAACTGTCTCCCACACCATAAGAGAGCCAGCTCCTTCACGAACAAGCACAAAGCAGCCCGGTTACATTTGCTCCCTATGTTGTCGAGATATAGACAAATGAGTGAGAGCGTGCACCATGACGAGCAGTGCTCGTCACTCCACGCTGAACGGTTAATAATTATATGCATCTTTTATTTTCAAAGCCCAAAGACAATGTATGCTGTGTGGGCAAAAATGTATGTAAGTTCTGAAGTCAAGAAATAAATAATTTGGGAACTTCCATGGGTAAGGATAAATGTTATGCTTACCAGCATGAACAAATTTGTTTCATTTTAGTCAACTCAAAATATAAATAAGATCATCTAAAAAAAGTTGAAGTTCGTATATACAACTAAATGATTCCTATTTCAATACTGAGGGCATTAACTGTGTTGGTATTAGTGATAATGTAAGTACAGTATTAGTTACCATTTTGCTAGCATCTGTTCATTCTGTTTTTAGATGTGACAAATTTTACTGTTACGTCTTTGCACATGATTTGCTAATATGATGAATTCTTATGAAACATGCTACGTACAAAATATTTTACTGGACTTAGGAAGTAGACGTGACCTTTATTTCCAGAACCCCAGTAACATCAGTTGAGCCAGATCCAGTTGAAACCTCCTGTTAGGGACCAAATCACATTGAAATGTTGGATCTATATGATAACTGGTCCATAAATGAATCCTCAATTTTTATGTACTCCGAATCTCTTTGTAATACAATAAATTGTTTGCAAAATTATAGCATTTTGATTTGTTTGCTTTCCTCATACAGTCCATTCAACAATGGAGAGATTACGATATGTTACAAAAATGTTTGAAGGTTACATTGTTTCTGGAAAGGAGTTTCCAGATGCACTATCCATTTGTTGCACCTCTTTTACCATAGCTGCCTCAAAGGCTGGACTTCACCTGTTCAAGAGTTCCCCAACTCTGATGAAGTCCCTGTCCTACAACATGAATGGGGAGGTGGGGGGTGTCAGATTTGAGGAGGAGGAAAACCGAAATCAAGGTGGAAACGATGGGTCAGGTAAGGTTTTGACCAAAGGAAGAATGTGGGAAGAAAATGAGGTGGAAGAGCTTTCAGAACATACTTTGATAGAGGTGCTTAGAAGCAAGAATAGTCTTAGGAAGTAGAGATGCCTGAACAGAAAGAACAAGAATATTGCAGAGTCATTGTAGGACACAGACTAGGTAAGTTTGGCATCACATGTATTTAAATACCTTCACCACTTCCCTTGACAGGTATGTCAATGCCCTATATTCAGATGTTCTTGATAGTTAGAGATTAAAAAAAAAAAATTCTAATCTTTGTATCAAAGACGAGAATAGAAGACGCTAAAGTAACTAAGAAGGACAAGGTATAGCTGGAAGGGTGAATTGATATGGATGTTAAAAAATATAAGTGAGAACAGATTGGGTTCAACTGGCTTATGACAGGGACAAATGGTGGGCTTTTGTGAGCGAGGTATTGAACCTTTGGATTCTGTAAAAAAACATGTAATTTATTGACTAGCTGATAATTCCCCAAGAAGGAAACTGATACATGCAGTTCTGTAAAAAGAATTTCATTAATTTATAGAACTCAAGAAGGTATAGTATTTAACCTTTAATGGGCAAACAGGCATTGTCCCCTTAAATGTTCATTTTTGTCCCCCAAAAAATACTGTCCCCACAGTGGGAATTTAAATTGAACAGTGCTCCAGCTGCAGCAGAAACCCAACATTTAAAAGGCTGTACATTACAAATTAAATTTGGGAGAGATGAAATGGATGTATGTTGTGGGAGAAAAGTAGGACACAGCTACTTAAAACCCTCAGATAAGTTGGATTAGGAGAACTGCACTCTTGAAATCACTGAGGATTACATGCAGTAGTGGACTTTGTAGGATTATTTGAACTCTTACAGCCTTTTATTACCAAGAAGTTCTTGTAGATGGAATACCTGAGTGTGTATATTGACGAGACTGGATAACAAGGAATTGTGGTTCAGTCCCTGGCTGGGACAGATTTTTCTGTTCTCCAACATGCACAAAGCAACTGTGGTGTCCACGCAGCCTCCTGTTCAGTAGGTACCAGAGGCTCTTCTCCCAGGGGTAAAGCATCCTGGACATGAAATGGACCACACATCCATTTAGTGTCAAGATTAACTCCTCATCTCACATACACCCTTATTGTCTGGTGTTAAGTACAGGGACAACAATACCATGGACGTTTGATAGGTCCTGCCTCCATTACCTTCCTAGTCCTCAAAAATGGTTTATCATGGTTTGCAAAATTGAAATATTACCTTGCAAAATGATGTTAAAAAAATAAATAAAATGTGACATTATCAAAGGTATGACTTTTTAGGTTTTTAAATTTAACATTATTTAATGAACCATTCCATTACTAAGTTAAGAATCTGGTGATAAACTCAGTTGTATTCAATATGGTTTGTAACACTAATATGTAAAATTGCTCCTGGCCTCCTGGGCTGCTCTTAATTTTGCAATGAACATAACCAAAACTTCACAATCATTTCATAAACAGTTGAACTGTTTTCTTCGTATTATATACTTTAGTGTACTCATTCTTTCACAGTTTTCCTCTGCAAAACCAGACCAATGCCTTTACAATCAACAAGTGTAATTCAAAAAAAAAAAAAACCAGTGTTTCATACCATATGTATTAAAAATTTAATAGTGCAGTGTGGAGTAACACAAATAATGCCATTGTAATAAAGACTTTTGCGGTGTTAGCAATGCAGGCAAAGTCCTTCCTTTCTTATTCTCTGGTAGTTCAGCCTGATTCAGTACATGACCACCTCAATTATGCTTCTCCATTGCTTCCTGTCTTCATATCCTTGTATGTGGTAGGCCATCTAAGTTGGTAGGTTTGAGGATTCTCAATGTTCATTTTTTACGGGTATGGAATTCTAGGCCTCATGGACCCAACCCCCCACCCTCTGTCTAGCAGCCCAAACAAACCAAGTCTGGCATTGGCCCTACCAGCAGCTGGCAAAGCTTCGGAGTTCAACAATGCACAGAATACCTCTCACCTGGAAAAATATGCCTTCAACAAGGAGGAAGTACCATCAAAGTGAAGTCCTCACTTTACGGATCACAAATTTGGCTTGCACACTTATAACTGGAATAACATCCCACATATCAAATAATTACAGAGAATCTGGAATAAAAGACAATTTTCTATAACACAGACACACCAACTTAATTTTCAGTAATGAAGAACAAGGTTGTTATGGAAATGGTGGTGAATAAAGGAATTCAAATGTACAATAAATGAACAAACTAAAGCTGGAAATTGGAAATAATGTGGCACTTCCAAAATGAATAGAGGTCATTCTTGAAAACTCCACTACTTGCTGAGTAACAACCCAGAAGAGTGCAGTTCTCATGTGCTTCGCGACAGAAGCCTGAAATCACACACAGGTCGCTCTCATTGCAGCAAACATTTTTTGTACCATACATGTACGTTATATTTTATTAATTTGATTTTTACAGTATGTTTCCAAGTAAAAATTACTTGCCTCTATTAACTTGTGTAGTGGTTGAAATTCAGCTGAATTTGTAATTTATGTAATTTACAACCATGCACATTACCATAATATTGCATCAGAAAGATAAATCTGACCATGTGTATGCCATGAAGATATATGGGGCACTGAAGTTTATCACCGCTCTTGTTTAACCTTTTAACTAGATGAATATGTCCCCCATGCCCAGTTCAAACTGTCTTAAAAATTCACAGTATCCAATACACACAGTGGCACATGCTAATACAAGGCAAATACCCAACCTGTCATGCACAAATATCTGAGATGACCCCAGTACTCTGAAACAACATACTTTCACATGACCTTAACAACTATCATTCCAAGAACTTCTCACTTTCAGTTTTTGGCTTTATTTAATATGAGTGAAAATAACATACACACTCTAAAACATTCTACAAAATACAAACTTTTAACACTGTACAGTACTCTTTAAGTACATTCACCAATTCTATTTAAGATGAGAGAACAAAGTTTTACTAACACAAGCATCCACACAATGCAAGTAGTCAAAAAGTTCTTCACTGCAGACTTCTGCAGTCTTCTTTCTTGAGTTGACTCTGTCATTGCACCCAGTATACTTTTCATAAAGTGCCGTGCATTTTGGTAACTCGTGACATTGTTCCTAAAGAAAGAGAATAGAATTTCAACCCCTTCATTTAAGTAACCGTGTCAATTCACGCCAACTGGAGTATTGGAAATGGGCTTACGCAAAGAAATTTTATGCTCATGGAACGTATACAATCCATGAATCCAATAAATCAATGTCTGCCGGTTTTGTAGTCATGATAAGAGTACTCGGTGATTTCTTAAGAAAGGGAATGGCGGAGAAATTTAACAATTAAATACAGTTACCACATTCGTTTATATGCTCTACCAAACGATCGATTACAGAAAATAGAGCATAGTACCCGAAGAGTTTGTTGAGGGTCCACCAAATCCTCGTCGTCTTGCGCTTTTACGCTTGGGATGCCTGGCTTCAACGATACCGTGTTCCCCTAAAAATTAAAATAAAAACCACTTAAAGGGGTTCACCAAAGATTCATTATACAACAGACATCGCCAATGAAAACGTGCCTATAAAGGAGAAAGAATGAAAATGATACCATTCTGAATAAGTGCAGCAACCTTCCTACTCCTTACACAGGTTCTAATGCGCCTATAATACAGTGTGTTTCGCATTGCAATTGGTCCAGTTATTATCCCCTACAATATTTCGACCAATGAATGAGGAGGTTTTAAATTAACTACAATAGGAGTCACCTCAAGTACCTCTTAAACATGCTTCAATTAATTACTTCAACCACAATGTGTATAAATATTCTATAATGAGTTATGCAAAAATTCTTGAGAAGGAATAATTTACTTTCCTATACATATTAAAGTTATAAAACTACGGTTGGATACTGAAATTGGGTGTGAAGTTGATAGAGGTTAGGACTGAGAAACGACGATGGAGAAGAGGGTATCTTGTTCTTCGCAATTGTGTTGAATGAATCTACTTAAGATGTGTTTGAATATTGGAGATTGATATAGACGAAAACTGACATATCAGTCCTTGTCCTAGTGACATGTATTTGTGTAAAGGGTTAGTGTATTTGTCTGTAAAACCTTTTCGATAGTCTACCCACCGCTTACCGTGTTCAAAAAAAGTGAGCATCGCGGGTATAAAACTGTTGTTTACTAATAATTTTACAATGTGACAGAGCTTATATCGATACAAACTTTTAACTGTTAATCAAATATAACATTAATATGTCATATAGTTGTCACATGTTTGCATTTATTGATTTTAATTTCATGAAAAACTATTTATTGTTGTGCTCACAACTGCACTGCCCATAAATATTTTTCTTCGTGATACTCTGTTCGTGAATTACACCGATAATGTTTTCAGTTTTTTTGTTTCATTTCAGCTATGAATGGTATGATGGAGTCCTCTCATTCTGGCAGCCGCTCTGGATCACATCATCATCACCATCATAAGCCTAGAAACTACAAGCTTGTAGTTGACCCCTTTCTGGTTAAAGGTGCATCAAAGTTGTATAGATATGATGGAAATGTACCAAATGACCCGACATACCCTCCAGTACAACTTCGGGATCCACGAAAACCGCCTCCCAAAATATGGGGAAGACCTGACCCACTTGATATACCTTTACCTAGATTTAAGGTTAGGTTCATACTGTTTAAGTTGTTCATAAAGTGAAACAAAAGTATCTTGTTGCAGGTTACTTCATTGGACTGGCATTTCATTCATTTTTTAATATATTTGTTACAGATTGATGGAAATTATGTAGGGATTCCACCACCACTAGAAGTAACGATTTGTAACTTGAATGACAATATTGACAAAGCTTTTCTCTCAGATATGGTAAGGATATAGTTGTATAACGAAATAAGCTCTGACTGAATCTTGCAATTTTTTATTTTCTGTGTGTGTGTGTGTGTTTTTTTTTATCTCTTACAAACCACTTTTTTTTTTTTCAGGTTCAGAAATTTGGCCCTGTAGAAGAATTATTTATCTACTACCATCCTATTTCTAATAAACACTTAGGCTTAGCCAGAGTGGTTTTTGAGGCAATAAAGTCAGCCGCAGCCTGTGTTGAGAAACTCAACAACACGTCTGTCATGGGGAAAGTTGTTCATGTCTTCCTTGATGCATTTGGTAATGTCTTGTTATTGTGTATGAAAGTCTTTGTTTTTGATCATACTGTTGTCAACTTATTGTATCTGTTACTTTGTCTTCACTTTCTAAGGTGAGGAGTGTCGAAAGATTTTCCAAGAGAAGACTCAAGATAAGAAGTTGGAGAAGGAAGCTGCACCTGATGTGGGACTGGATGAGACATCTTCAGGTGCTACAGACAAGGAAGATGTGCTTGTGAAAATACAGTTGCCAAAGAAAGTTGGAATTGCTCCTCCAGATCAGATTTCAGATGATTTGGACCATTCATGGTCAGATAAGGAGGAGTTGTCTCGTGGTGTTGTTAATCAAAAGAAAGAGCATATGTCATTTGCTCATCACGATAATAGAGACTATGGTACACCAACAGACCATCGAACGTTCCCCGTGACAAGACATCGTGATTATCCTACACCGGGTTCCAGTACAAGTGACTATGGCACAGCCCCAAGTGAAGCAGGAAGCTACTCGGACAGAAGCTATGCTAGTAGTAAAGACTATGGCTACCATGGTTCAACACCATCCAACCATTCATCTCGTAGTACTCCTGTTAGCTATGATTACCACAATCATTACCCTCCTGCTCCTCCTCCTCCTCCTCCTCCTCCCCCTCCTCCTCATTCTACTCACTATCCGCCATATCATGCACAAACTAGCCAACACCATACCCGACCTCCTATTGCACCACCACCATATGGTCATCAGATACACCCTCCACCCCATACATTACAGACTCACATGCCACCTCCACCAATCCACCACACTCATCCCTTAGTTCCACCAATACACTCAGGTTCCCAGCAGTGGCAACCACCTTGGAGTGATTCACAGCAGATGCTGCCTCTCTGGGAGCAGTCAGCACGGCCCATTCAGCAGTCAGCATTGCGTCATATCCCAGTGCATACTGGTACAGTAACCACACTGCCTCCAGCTAATGCCACACCAACATGGACGCCTGTTGCTGGTGATGGACGGAATATTGTTTTTTCACCAGAAAGAGGTAGTGGGAAGAAAGATGTGAAACCAAGTGGAAAAGGGAGTGCTTCCCAAAAATCTAGTGAAAGTTTGAGTCCAGAACCACCAAAAGTTTTAGATTTGGATACAAGAATTGAAATGCTACTGAAAGGTAAGGGAGCTGGTGGTTTGGCTCCACCATTTCTTCAGCTAGGAATCAGTAGTGATTCTGATGAGGATACCCCTGTAAAGGCTATTGGTAAAATATCTTCAAGGCGTTCATCAGGAAGTTCATCAAAGCGTGGATCTACTAGACATCATCATTCATCATCATGTCGTCACTTGGACAGATCTCAGCAACCGTCTCGATCTTCTAGTAGTTCTGATACAGATGGAACTGCATTACCTCCTCTTCCTCTCGCTCTCCCTCCCCCACCAGGTGTTGATGATGCATTGCCCCCTCCTCCCCCGTCTGATGGAGGTGACCAAGATGAACCCTTATCTACGCCTCCTTCACCATTCCTGTCCGCTGAAATTTACCTGAAGTGGCATGAAATTGGGATTGAACAGGCCCGAAAAGCTCGGGAGAAAGAACAAGAAGAGACCACAGGTCTGTTGGAGAGTGTGAATCTGAATAAACCTGTCATTGACAATGATGACCTAGGCAGCATTATTAGCAGTAGTGAGGATGAGACATTGACAGCCACACACATTGATAAAAGTGGGGTGACACAGTCTGAATATTTTAGTCCGCAGCATCAACCAAGACAATTAGAAAGCAGTGATGAGGATTCAGATGAAGCAGCACACGCACCAGCATCGTTGGATTTGCCACCAGGAGTGGATCCTGAAGCTGGCAGCAGCCGAAAATCCACTCCATTGCAGGATGAACATAGAGACGATGATCGCATGTCACTTTCGAGTCTGAGCTCTGGAGACGAGAAGATAGAGGTAGCAGCTCAGCCACCTGTCACCATGTATCCTGCCCCTCCACCATACACGGCATATCCACCGCATCCATACCCTCCTCCCCCATACTACCACCCACCACCAGCACCAATGTATCCTGGTGCATCTGAGATGTACGCATGGACCCGACCACCACCTGGGAGTAACTACCCTTATCCACCGACGCTGTATCATCTTCCACCGCCACCAGGTTATCTCCCAAACACTCAGTACCCTCCAGGTATAGCTCCATTGGTAACACCCGTGCACTATGGATATCCAAGCTTCCACCCCAGGTTTCCACAGACACAAGGACAAGTTCCATATGAGAGTACTGATCCACAAGCACCAACTATTAAGTAAGTACTTTTAACAATACATATCCAAATATTATATATTTGGCAGTTGTATTACGTCAAAATATTACAGTATTATCTTACAGTTGTATATCAGAATATTACATTATTACCTGATATATGAATGTATAATGTATCAAACACAACAACTTTTAGTATGTTATTTTATTGTTTAGGGCAACATGTTTCAACCCTTACTGGGTCATCTTCAGGCCTGAAGATGACCCAGTAAGGGTAAAAACATGTTGCCCTAAACAATAAAATAACATACTAAAAGTTGTTGTGTTTGACTGATACATTACACATTAATATATGTGTTAAATGTGGGCCGGGTAGCTCAGTCGGTATAGTGACTGACTATGGACTGGACGGTCCAGGATCAAATTCTGGTTGGAACGAGATTTTCCGCCCATCCAGACTGGCCCTGGGGCCCACCCAACCTCCTGTAAAATGGGTGCCAGGTCTTTCCCAGGGGTAAAGTGCAGCCGGGGCGTGCTGCTGATCACTCACCCCCTTCTAGTGCCACAGTCATGCAAGAGTAGAGCTATAACTCTACCCACCCTCTGGGCCACACCAGGCCTGTAATGGGATCACTTTACCTTTTTATATGTGTTAAAAACTTTGGGATGGCAAACATTTAAAAAAATATATTACATCAGTTTACAAGCTTAATTTGTGTCTCAAAAACCACCTGTGAGGTGAAAATCCATAAAACAAAAATTAATTTTCCATTACTTCCCATATTATAAACTTTCTGAGTTCCAAAGTTGAAAGATGTTTGCAAAACATGCAGTTTTTTTCGTACTTGCTTGATTATTCAGGTAGCCCTTCATTTACTTGATGTAATATTTAATATATAAAACAGTGAATTTAGTGACTTACATTTACAAAAATATTTTTTTTTTAGTGGTGTGATTGACAGGGTAATCTCTGAACTGAAGCAAATATTAAAACGGGATTTCAACAAAAAGATGATAGAGAATACTGCATTTAAGTCATTTGAGAACTGGTGGGATGAACAGGAGAGGAAGTCTAAGGTAAGGGCTTTATATTTTGTCATTTCTCAACAGTGGACTGTATGCAGTGACATTCAAGTTTGTTAATTTAACTTTAACCCGTTCACTGCCAGCCCAAGTGATGAAACTGGGAGAATTGGTAGAATCTGTCAAAAAAACAATACTTCTGAGATACCTTTGTTGAAAATTCAGTATTTTGCATGGTTGTGCTGTCTCTTGGCATATATGCAACATGTTAGATTTTGGTGGGCCTTGTCAGTTCGTCTGAGTTGTTGACACACGTCATTGGTTAACAGACTGAATGCTTGGTCATGACATAGTAAGGCACCAACAGTACCTCCTAGCAGTATGTTTAGTTCCATTGCTTGTGTCTCTCATGTAGACTTGTCAGTTTTGTGCAAGTTTTTGTAGTGAAGGATGTGGAGGTGTAGCCAGGTAGTGTACTCTTTGCACAGTTAACTTCCCACGCCTCTATATAACATGAAATCCAGTGATTTCTCAAGGCACATGGTGTGAACCAAACTTGCACTTTATGTATGGGTCAGACTGGCAGGAGGAATGTGTAGTGACACCTTGGTACAATATAAACATTTGTCTGGTCTCCAAGAAAGCTATGCTGGCGGTAGCATAGCTACTGGTAGGGCCTCCCATGCCGGACAGGTCGAAGGGTAGAGCCCAGACAAAGAGAGACACCCTGGTCCTCCAGGTTGGGGGTTGGGCATGAGGCTAATAACCTCACCCCGGAAAAGACAGCATTGTTCAGGAACCTAATAGAGGCAAAAACTGGTCTGATCTTCTGGAGCAACACGGGGGAGGGAAAATATTAAAGAATGACCTGAGGAGGATGGGTGTCACAAACTGGAGGATACAGGCACACAGAAGAGACGACTGGAAGATGGTCGTGAAGGAGGCCAAGGTCCTACGAGGACTGTAGAGCCATGGAGTAGTAGTAGTAGTAGGTCTCCAAGAAAAGTGACAGCCCTGACCAAAACAGTCCAAAATAAAATATATATTTAAATGTCTATTTGAATAAAGTTTCCCTTATAAATTTATGTCAAAAGATACTGAAGGAGTGCAAAGAGAAAGTTGTTTGCGGATGATACGCATTCTGTGCTTTATTCATGTCAGAGTCAAAATTATATTTCATCATTGATACAGTACATGCATCAGTATACAAGATATGTTCATGAAAAGTGTTGACTAAAGAGATGTGATAGGATTCCTCAAAAACTGTTAAAGTATCCTGCTATGGGAAGAATGTGGTATGAAATTCTGGTGAAAATGTGTAATGATTCTATCTTGTACCACCCAGGGTAATGTACTATAGCCAAGGTTATGATGATAGCAACAACAGTGAAAATGATGACAGCTGAAGTGAAATAACATTTGCAAATGTTCATGATAGAACAAGTTAGATGTTGTGATGTTGTAGTAGACATAGCAAATTTTTGCTCTGAACAGTTGCAGAATAGTTCCCTGGACACAGAGTCTGTGCCACTTGAGAAACTATCAACTGTTCCACCTGGCAGCAAGCAGGACAACTTGTTGAACTCAATTTTAGATACGGGTAGAGAGAGTTTCAGTCTGGATTCTGTTGGTCTTGGAGGATTTGGACTTGGCTTCAGAGCAGCTTTACCAAAATTGCCTTCATTCAGGGTGAGTATGCTATAGTGCACTTGAACATGTTACTCTCCAGTTCTGCTAAATTAAAGCAAAGTTGTTTGACATTCATAGGGCCGTGCATCATAATATATTTCTATATTAAAACCAACCAGATGCACCATTGTCTCAAATTTGTTTTATTTTGGAATAATTCTACATGTTTCGGACGGTCTTTCTGTCCATCATCAGGAGTTCACGACTGTACATAAAGCAACGGGCATATGCTTGTTGCTGTATGTACAGTTGTGAACTCCTGATGGTGGACGGAAAGCGTCCAAAACGTAGAATTATTCCAAAATAAAATAAATTTGAGACATTGATGCATCTGGTTGGTTTTACTATAAAAATAAAGCAAAGTTGTCCCTGAGTTTGTCATTAAGACATCTGGGAGACTAGATGTATGATTCCAGTCTTTATTAATCAAAAAATAATCAGTTAAATTACCATTTAAGACAACTATATGTTTGTGTACTATAAGCAAGTTACGTTTGTCAGTCCTATCATAGCTTCGTCCGGCTTCTATGTAAAATGTGAAAATAAAAGTTTTTGTATACAAGTCTGATGATAGTCCAGAAGGACTGAAACATGCCTTGCTTGTATTCTACACATATATATATAGTTGTGTTAGACATTGCTTTGCCTGATGTTTATTGATTGTTCAGAGCAAACAGGGTGATTTCCATCAAGTTGATGCCACTCATTCTTAACCTCAGAACTACATGGACATGGTTGGTCAGTGTTATGGTTCACCCACTTGCCACCAGGAAAGAAGTGCCTGGCACCCATTGCAAAGGAAGTTTGGATAGTCCCCAGAGATATTCTAGAATCTTCAAAATAGAGAAAAAAAATTGTGTCTCTGCCCGGTATTGAACTCTGATTGCTTGGCAATCCAGACTGTAGCCTTCTGGTCTCTACACTGTTAACTTTATATTGGCTTAAAATGAATTGCTGGCTTTCTTCTGTTACCAATGATTAAGGGGCTTTACAGTGGGGAATAAAATGTTGGACTGTGAATGTCAATGGTCCAGTGCTGCTTGGTATACAAAGAAGTGTAGCAGGTCTCAGTTAGGGTATCAGTTTTTCTGCATTCATTTGTCTGTGTGGAATTTAAACCTGCCACAGTGATATGTGATAAAGGCTGACAGACTGGAATGTCTTTTTCGTTTACTGAAGACTGGGACACATCCATTCTGTGAATTATTGTACATGTTCATGTTCTTCTGTGATTTGTGTTTGTGGTACTGAGCGTTGCTCAAGTAGAACCTCTACTGCAACCTGACGCATGTTTAACATCACACTTAAAGGTTCTGCCTGAGCATATTTCCCAAAGTAAGTGCCATAAAAACAGGAGAAGTTTGCCTTCTTATTATTACAGACTCTACTGCTAAGCTTTATTGTTGTAATAATTAAGTTCAGTGTCATTTTTCCAGGACTTTGTTCTTCTGGGTCTCATCCCAGAAGAATGGAGTCCTCATACATGTTGCTATGGGAAATTCAAGACTTGCTGAATATTCCGCCTGATGTGTAAAATTTTTTATGCCCAAATGGCTCTATAAGCATCATTCTTCTTCAAATATTACTGGTGGAAGACCCCACATCTCCATGTTTTACTGGAAAGAGATTCGCACAGGCCCTTTTGTGTACCTCCAATTTCAGAGCTGTAATAAACTGTCCAAATAATAGCCTTGTTGCTTTTGATACCATAAATTACTCTTTCTTTCCATGTTTCTGATATGCCACATTATGTGCCAGCTTCATGTATATCTGACCCATTCCCTGGTCCCATCAGTTAAGTGTCTACCTGAACCCAATGAGCTGTGCTGAAGATAGAGTTGGCACATTTTTCTCCAACACCAGTATCAACATACCATACATAATTCAAAATCCCAAAGATTATCATCTGAGCAAGACCTGCCATGAAAGCTTCAAAGTTTAATAAGAAATTAGGCTGCAGATATAAGGTGGAAATCACAATCCTAAACCACTGTCACAAACTGACTTTCAATTAAGTAAAACATTTATAGCATGAACGTGTGCATTGGTGACCTTCTTTTCATAACTGGCTTAGAGATATCATGCGTGGGCTGTGGGCATGTGTTTTCCTCATTTTAACTTCTGAACAAGTGGACCAGTTATTGCAAAACATGGCATTGATGTTATGCTATTGCGTGCTATGTAATTGCCTACAATCAATAAAAACATGGCAGACGTGCAAACTTCTGAAGTGGGATAACACTAATGCCACTTAATTTAGGATTCTGAAGTGATGAGTAGAAAAGGTTCTAAAAAAATATATAACTTCTTATTAGTTTTCAAATATGTATATTGTAACAACATGGCACTTAAGCATAAATTTACTGTAACTTTCAGTTTGACAAGAAATAACTAATGAACAATTGAATTGGAGCTTCACATGCGAAAATTGGCTAGAAAGTGGATTATCAACATACCTACACATTTTGTATGAAATGTGAAAGTCAACGAATATGAACATGGCAAGGTGTGGAAGTGACTGCATTTCACAAGATCTGGTCTGAACACCAGGCCACCCCATCCTCACACTTTTTAATTGCCTACCATCTGTACCATACAGATATGTGGTGGTACCATTAGTGTTGCGGTGGCACACAGTGTTTAAGGTGCTGTTCCACAAATCGGAAGGTCGCTGGTTTGATTCCAGATGGTGTCATTGGAATTTTTCATTGACATAATCCTTCCAATCGCACTATGGCCCTGGGATCGACTCAGTCTCTAACAGAAATGAGTACCAGGAGCATTTCCTGGGGGTAAAGGCAGCCGGTGCCTAGGGCTGACAACGTTACCACCATCCTGTGCCATTGTCATGTAATCTGGGAACCTTAACTTCCTGGAACCCTCTGGGCCATTCAAGGCCTGTAATGGGACTGCTTTACCTTTACCTTTACCATTAGTGTCATTGGGCACTGGGGCTTAAAATTTTGTATGGTAATAGATATTCCAAACCCCTTAATGTCATTATCATGTATTGGACATAGTGACATTGCCTATGTCAGACCAGTATGTACTGCTGTTTCGTAGTATGAACTGTTAAGTTGGGTATGTGGTATTTTGTATGGTCCTAAATGTGTGTACATTCCATCAAGAGACAGTCGTGGACTTTGGGTACATATATCTCTAAGCTGTATAATTTGCTTCTTCAAGCCTCTGAGCTCAGGGAGGGACATTTAAAAGTTAATGTGTTGCTTTATTTATGTTCCGCTGTTAATTGGTTTACTTTTCAGAGAAAGATCAAGGCACCTTCACCACCTCCTTTGGATGAAGATGACTCTCGACGTGAGTTGGTTGAAAGTGACCAAGAAGAAATGGTGCAGGCATCTGATTCAGAAATGCAGGTACAGTTACATCATTCATTCTCTCTGCCTTCGAGAAACTTCTTTACTTGTCCATCCAAATGCAGTGATATTTCTCGAGGGACCACATAAAGAGAACAATAAATGCAAGAAAATAATGATCAGGGGTAAGCATTAAAATGTACGGGAAATACAAGAAAACAACTAAAAACGAAATTATAAGTTTTCCACTTACACCTACAAAAATAATAGTAACAATTTAGATTAACCGTTTGACGCACCGCTAACCTCTGAAGTTGCATTTTATATATTTATTCAACAAATATAGGTACTGAATATTTTAAACATGGTATATACTCTCCGTTTTTTTCTCTTCAAAATGCAGTTTGTTTCATAATT
>Ga0136643_10008593_pt1 | contig 14952 bp, 5 predicted proteins | sample TergutLab28metaG_FD_96883 | JGI IMG/M metagenome (GOLD analysis project Ga0136643, IMG submission 96883) | Labiotermes labralis P1 segment gut microbial communities from Petit-Saut dam, French Guiana - Lab288 P1 (version 3) (version 3) | ecosystem: Host-associated > Arthropoda: Insects >... | reverse complement strand
CTCGACATGTTTCGGGTACATACGCCCATCATCAGGAGCATTAGATGTTGAGTTGCTGCATATGGTTTTCTGCACCGAGCTTTTGGATGGGTGGGGTTGAGTGCCGATGTTGCACGGCACCAGCCGCCCCGTACACATGACCCACGCATTGGCTCTCAAGATCACCACCCATCCAAAAACTCGGTGCAGAAAACCATATGCTGCAACTCAACATCTAATGCTCCTGATGATGGGCGTATGTACCCGAAACATGTCGAGCTAAGAATATATCAATAAAAATTACCTAGTTGCATCAAGTTGGCATGCCACATTATTTCATGAGGAAGATGCATGGTCAAACAACGCTCACTTACTATGCCTAGTCTTCTAGCATCATTCTTGTGTTATTGTAAGACTTACAGTTGTCCTGTCTTTGAGTGTATGGAAATAGCAGTGCTGTCCACCTGAAGTTGCATTTAATGTAAAAATTTATTGTCTTATGTACAGAAGTGAAAAACTGTTTTATTTAACAGTGCTGTCAGTTGCTAAGATTGTGTAGAGTTTGATGTAGATAATGAAATATTGATGTGGAGCACAGGTGGAATGTACTTACAGGGGAAAATAGAAGCACTCAGAGAAAAACCTGTCCCAGTGATAATTTCTCCACCCCAAATTCCACATGAACTGTCCTGGGATCAAGCCCTGGCCTGCACAGTGAGACCCTGGTGCCCAACTAGTTGAAACATGTCACAACCCATCATCATCTATAATGCATCTTTTTTAATGATCTTGTGAACAGAATTATAGTATTACTATACCAAGCATGACCTCAGTAGTACCTAATAGTGCCCTTTTCTGATTTCTGTTCTGTTTTTAGCCATTTGCCTATTATTTACATGTTAATATTGTTATTAGCATCACAGTTACAGTTGTATACAAACACAGGATTCCATTTTGTTTGTGATTTTCTTGAGGGGAGAGTAAAATCAAAGAGTGAAAATGTGGTCACATATTGTATATGCTGCCTTTGCTGCACTGAGATATTTAAGAATCAGTGTGGGCAGTAATCGAACAGTATTTGCAACACTTAAAACCAACACAGAATACAATTTTACTTAATATGGTGTGTGAAGAATAAGTGTGACAAGTGCCAGAATCTTCGTTTGAGATTGAATTAATACTTATTGGAATGTGCACGCTCTGGAGCATGTCAGGTGAAATGGACAAACACATGGTACAGAGAGATTATTCTTCACGTTGTTACATGGCATCGCATGCTGATCCACACTGGAGGCAATGGTGTGTGTGTGTGTGTGTGTGTGTGTGTATCTCATTAGTCTCCATTGCAAACCGCTCTCTTGAGGAAAATGATTATTGTTTATTCTGAGAATCATATGACCCATTGATACACTGTGTGGAGAAAATGCAGTTTCTTAACACTAAAACAGGTGGTAATTTTAGTTACCACTGTGTTTTAAAGGTTTAAGTTCTAAACGTTTGCATTTCTAGGTTGAGATGGACTTAATACCACATATACTAATACTTGGTCCAACATCAAGGTAACTTAATACTGCAATGATTTTTGCTTTTGTGTGGGAATCATATAATTTATCAGTTGTCAAACCAGTTGTCATTGTGTTTGTACACAGGTGACATACATTTATCAGTGGAAGTCTTTGTATGCCAAAGACAGAAGTCATTTCAAAAGGCAGTTGTGAATCACTTTTTTTTTTTTTGACAAAAGTAACTTGGTCCACAGGGAGCACGCAGTGGTGCAGTTGGTTGAGGCACTGCGCTACAAGCCAGAAGGTTGTGGGTTTGATTCCCGAAGGTGTCAATGGAATTTTACATTGACATAACCTTTCCGGCCGCATTATGGCCCTGGGGTTGACTCAGCCTCTAACAGAAATGAGTACCAGGCATATTTCCTGGTGGGTAAAGGTGGCCAGTGCATAGGGCTGACCACCTTACCACCTTCATGTGCCAACTGTCTTGAAATCTGGGAGCTTCAGCGTCCTGAGACCCTCAGGGCCTGTCCAGGCCTGTAATGGGATTGCTTTACCTTTTAATATGGCTCACACTACTAAATACATAGGGAGTGTATGGGGTTAATTACATTCTGTTCCCATTCCACAAGTTGTTGTTGTTGTTGTTCCCCCCACCACCAAAATGAGCATGTTGCATTTTTGGCCGTAGTGTCTATTCTGTTACATTACATATAATTGAAGATCCTACAGATGGGTTTGAAGCCACTTAGGGTCTTGCTAACTTAGATTTAATGTGTGACAGGTGGGCGTTGTGTGCTGAAAATGGATCATCATTGTCCATGGATCAACAACTGTGTAGGACACTATAACCATGCACACTTTACTGCCTTCCTATTTTGGGCAGTATGTGGATGCCTACAGGCCAGTGTGGTGCTTTCTTGCTCTCTGTACAGAGCCCTGAACAGGGTGGGTATTGCACATGGAGGGAAGTTAGTAATGCAATTTATGTACGGTTTTTATCTCAGGTGGTCAGTATTGTGACAAGGGAGTTGGTGTCCATTGTTTTGGAGTTAGTCGCTGCCTTCGTCATCAGGAGTTTGTAGGATGAGTGACAATGGATAGTTGGGTCATCTGCCACATCAAATGTTAATGGTGGGGACAGTGACAGTCTTTGAATTACTGATTACTAACTCAATTTTTGTGTGGCCAGTTGTCAAGGAAGACTCCATAATACTGTAATCTATATTATAATGACAGCCATCGACATTAACATGACTTTTGTGCATATGATACAGGATATGGCTACAAAATGTCATTAAAATTGTGGAAGCTGCATTCACTTTTTGTAAAATACCCCTTCTCATCTGTCTTCATTGTATTGTGTTTAAAACAACCAGTACTGGTGGGTTAAAGGTTCTTTTTAGTGGATTAAAATTATGTTCTGTCTGAAATATTGGAGTTGATAATCAAGAATTTTTTGTTTTTTTTGTTTTTGTTATGTTGTAGCAGAAAAAGGTTGTAGGAAGATGGCCATCATTTATGACGATGTTTTTGTTTGTTGATGTAATGATGTGACTGTTTATTTTGAATACCATATAAAAGTAATTTGTTGTTTTAGTACTGCTGTAAATGCATAAATGTTTCACATTTGATGTGTGTTTGTGCTACAGGTATGGTACCTTTATTATGGAAATGGTACAGAACCAATGGTGGTTCTGTCTGTGTATGCTGTAGTGTTCTGTGTGTTCTGTCTGGGGTTATCCATTGGTGTTGTTCTCGCTGTTGGCATGCTTCTGTATTTCCAGGTAAGCTACTTCATGTTGTATACGCATTGTTTTGGAAAAGAAGTGAGATGCTGTACTTCTCTTCTAGACAGAGCCATGGACTGAATTTATTAAATATTTTGTGTAAATATAACAGTTTATTATTTTTGCCAAAATTGCTTATTGTGTGAATAATGAATATAGGCCCTAAAATATGCACTTGGATTTATGAATGCCATTTTATTACATAGTAATCACTGACACGTTTGAGCCACTCATGTGTCCATCTTCAGGGTAGTGGGAACAAGATGGCCACATGTGGCTGGTGCATTGGGTGATTACTATGTAGTAAAATTACATTCATTAATCCAAGTGCATTCGTTGGTCATTTTAATCAATTTTATGCATCTAATCAATCCACAGAACATGGAACACATCAAAATGTATATTGCACTTCTTAAACACTCATGTGTAGCATTTTGTACGTATTGTAGTGTTGCTATTACAGTTGCGGTCTATTCTAAGGAACCAGACAGGTATCGAGGACTGGATCGTAGAGAAAGCTCATCATCGCCGCAATCCTGGTGATCCTAAGTTTGTGTACCCATATAACCTTGGCTGGAAGAATAATTTGAAACAGGTAATTGAATGTGTAGTGATATTTATTAAAACATCAGTGGCCTGACAAGTTATAGTACAGTGTTTTATTGTGTTATATACAGTGATACCTCGGCAAACGAGTGACCCTGCTAACGAATTTTTCGGCTAAAGAAGATTTTTTTCACTGTTTTTTGGACTCGGCTAACGAATGTTTTAGTAGATGCGCGCGCTAACATTAAGCAGCAAACATGAACAGTCGGGCCATTCCAGGAGTTTATCTTTTCCGTCTGTATGTGTGTTTCAGCTAATGAAGATTTCGGCTAACGAATGTGATTCCAGAACGAATTATCTTCGTTAGCCGAGGTATCACTGTATTTTAAAAATTCATGTATTTCTGCAGATAAGTTTTGTTGTATTTTACTGCCTGAGAGTTGTATTTCATTTGTGGTTTACTTAAAAATTGTTTCAATAGGTCATATTATTCTGCTAATGAATGATGGAAGTGCTCAGTGAATAATGAATTGAAGAGAATGTGATAGGAGCAGGTGTCCCCTGCATTATGTCCCCACATTCGCATGGAGGGACTGAGTAAATGTACAAAATACCATCTTTACTCAAAGACGAGATTGTTTTTCTCAAATTTGGCACTTAAATGTGTGAGGTTATCTTAAATTCATGTATGTAGCACTGAATCTGATTGCTCCGAACAAGACCACGTGGAGCTAAACCAAAGACTGCATAGCTAAATTGTCATGCGAGATCTGCCCTCTTCTGAGATACTGCACAGCATAGGGTGGTAATTCCTTACCGATGTTTTGAAACATCCTATCGTTCCCATCTTCAAGGGTCAAGAAACCCAAAAGAGAGAACACTGCATGACTGAATTTAACTTACACATTCTTCTTTTTTGGAACTTTGTCTATCTAATGTTTTAAAGAAGCACAATGTTTTGGAAGCTGGCTGTGTTGCCATTTAACCAGATAAAGAAGCACCTAACCTGATTGATCCTCTAGATTGAGTTATTCTCAATCACTGGGCACCATAGAAACAGTTTCTTGTTATATGTACCTGAGAACAGCTCTAGTCCGAGGTTAGTAACCAGAAAATGGCTACTGAGAAACTAAAATTTAACTACAGGGGTTCGATATAAAACCTGGACAAACCCACATAAAAAGACATGCAATGTACATACAATGTAACAATGAGGCATGTTCTTGCAGCCCCTGTTGTAGTGGAAAAGCAGTGAGTATTACACAACCTGAGTATATGTATTTGTAACCTTACATATCCAGAATGCAATGCGCATGCACCACATTGTCATTGGTGACCTGCCCCACTCTACAGTGTTTTTCCACATTACCTCATAAACGGTACAATTTTCCAAAAAAAGTTACTGAACACAAGATGCGTTTTGATTTTCTCTACAACTTTTGTCTAAAACAATTCTCATTTTAAGAATAGTGTGAAATATGATGAAAAATGTATATTTTGGTCTTCATACAAAGTACCCTTTATTATTGTCAGATTTTAATGACACTTGAATTGTCTTCACAATTTTTTAAAAATTCTTCTGTACCAAATTTCATGAAAATCCGTCCAGTGAAAGCTGAGTTGTACCATGCAGATGGACATGAAGAAGCTAATAGTCGCTTCTCAAAATTTTGCGAAAGAGCCTAAAAACCATAAAAAGAGCCATGAACTCGGACTGATTAGACCACAGACATGACACAAAAATCCTTAACACATGTATTTAAATTCTTAACACCACCAACAATCTGTGGAGAAAATTGTGAATCTTTATGGGTTCAAGTAAGGTTATAAACTAAGAAATAAAGATGAAGTATTTAGTCAGTGTGGATCATAATGGCATGACAGCACATCTTACCAGAAATAATTGTGAAGGGTTCTAAGAAGTGCTGTATATCCAGTGAGGTGGATGGGGATTATGGTATGTTGTGGAATGACAGTGAAGAGGATGGGGATGTTATGAGTGCGTGTGAGGAACATGAAGGCACTGACTCTGAAGGTGAAGACAGTGACGCTGATTGGTAAAGGTAGATTGAATATGACTTGCTCTGTGTATTAAGTGTGTTAAATATTAACATGTTTCTTCTTACCAGACATTTTAGTTGTCTTAGAATAGAGTCATCCTGCATTCTGGTAAGTATGGTACCTCCATGAAGAGAGTAATTTTCTGGACCTAGATGAACCCCCAACCACCCAATTTTTTATTTCATGGAAGCTAAATAAGTAACAAGATTCATATGGTGAGGAGTTTAAGAAGAGAAAACCAAGAAATGCACAAAACTTACATTGATGAATCATAATTATCCCTAAATGTTGGTAATTCTATGTTTCATCCCTATTTGATTTAACAGAGGTAAAAGGTAAAGGCAAAATTCACCCTAGAACAGGCTACAAAGGCCCAGAGGGGGAGCAGATGTATAGCTCTACTCTTCCTTAAACCTTGGCACTAGATGGGGGTGGGTGATCTACGCCACGCCCCGGCTGCTTTACCCCCAGGAAAGACCCGGTACCCATTGTATAGGATGATGGGTGGGCCCCAGGAATGGTGCAGAAAATCTCTACTCCACCTGGATTTGATCCCCAGTCCTTCCAGCCCATAGCGAGTCACTATACTGACTGTGCTATCCGAGCCCTGTTGATTTAACAGAGGTAAAAACTAGAAACAGATGGATACCTGCATAATGTTGTGATGAACTCAGTGCAAACTTTCAGCTCCTTATTGTCACCATCTTATACAGGGATGCTGACATGGTTGTGCACAGTGAGTCAGAAACAGTAACGTTTAAATGGAGGCCAAGATGGAATTTCCAGTGATGTGAAGACTGTAACAGGGCACACCAGAGTGCTTTGTTCCAGAAATATTTGGCCAGGGTAGAAGAGAGGTAGGGTGGAGGGAAAAGGAGGACAGATTTGTGCATGTGTACAGTGCAGGCACTACAACAGTGAGTGTTCCAACAGAAAAACTTAATTCCAGGACTTTCCAAATATGCAGCAAGAATGCTAACCACTTGACCACCATTATGAAGATATTTTTGTGGTACTTCCTCTTATTGCAGGTTTTCAACCTGACCTGTGATCTGATTGGAGATGGAGTTACTTGGCCTGTTGTTCAAGATTGTGATCAGTACACCCTGACTGTGAGTACAGTAGATCCAGTAATCTAATATAATGTGTTAAAAACATGATTAGGTCATTTCTTCCAAATGTCAATTGAAGTAAGTTGCCTGTTCTTCACATACTATTGTATCTATACTTGTTTTCACAGCTGCTGAGGGCGACAGTCATGTTTTCATTGACAAAATTTGCAAGTTGATCCCCATCATTGCTGACGTCGGTGAGGCTGGAGGTTCACTCTTACCACCATCATCTTTCTCCTCCCCTCATACTCCTACACAGACATATTCATATGTAAACGTTTCATCTTACATTTGTTCAAAGATCTGCTCCCACACATTACATTATCACAGGATACATAGTCTTGAAGTGATACCCCTGCCTTCTTCTCGCATAGGTGACAGGTGACATAAGTCATATTCTCTGCAGCAAGCACTCCCCCCCCCCCGCCAGTATATCCCACATTAAAAATCCAGTACTATAAGGTTTTGACTTATTGGAGGGTGGGTCATAGGTCTATTTCTTCTAGTCTGTTCAGTATGAAATTCACCATTCAGGACGTTTTGTGTGTTTAGAATTAAATGGGTGGAGTTTTGTCCTGATGGTAAATAGATTATTTATTTTTTGCATTCAGTGTTTTCAGTATTTGGGAAGCAAAGAGTTCTGGCTTGTCAAGATGCTTCCCTTCGTGGTGTTTTCTACAAGAGAGAATGATCCTACCACACTGTCATACAGAAATCCACACATATCATACATTAAGTCTTGATATGTCAAGCACATACTCAGAAACTTATCTGACTATTCATCTCTCAAACTTTTACCAGATGTATTGTTTAACATGGCATGAGTGTGAAAAGTATTTGCCTTAGAACACCTTCGTATACATCAGTTTGATTGAGCATGAAATTTATATACAGGGTTATTCAAAGTGATTGTCGGGGTTTTAACAACTGCCACCTCGTTCTCCAGATGCAACCCCATGTGATTTCTTTCTATGGGGTTACATCAAGGATCAAATTTATGTTCCTCCTCTTCCCGCAAGTATCCCGGAACTGAAGGTGCGAATCAGAACCGCCATTGAAACCATCACCGTTGACATGCTACAAACAGTTTGGAACGAACTGGATTATCGTGTTGATGTTTGTAGAATCACAAAGGGTGCACATATGGAGCACCTGTAAGGTATGTAACAAAAACTTGGAGTGTTGTTCTATTAAAACCCCGACAGTCATTTCAAATAACCCTGTATTATTCTCTTTGTAGGTAAGTAGTGTCATTAAATTGTGTATGAGAGTGGTGTTAAACTGCTTGTGCAACACATTTTGTGTTGCTCTTTAATGTTTATGAAATCACAAACTGCATTACTGTTGTGTGTTTGTGGTGCTCCTGGTGCATGTTGCTTTAATATGCATACATGTCTTTAAACTGAAAACCACAAATGTATCAGTTTGGCACCTGCAGGGTTTGTGAGTTGCGCCATAATTGTATTAAAATAGATTTTAAAACTGGCAAATTATTTATGAGCAACCTTGTAACTTGAGTTCAATTTGATATAGCTTTGGTGCTTGGATGTTGGTTTCATTCATAATGCCAACCCACACTTTTTTTTGTATTAAAGGTACGTGATTTTCTAGAAAACTGATTCATTGTTCTATATAAATGTTAATGTGATTTATCATTGTGTTTTTGGTCTTTCTGGTACTTCCTCCCCCACAAAAAAGATTGAACAGCAGCAGCAAAAGTGTGAGAAACGTCAGCGAACTCGTACTTACACAGTTGTGGAGAATTACTCAGGATCCTGGGTACCTATTACAAAAGGTTGGAGGGTACTTTGTCATCCTCCATTCACAGATGAGCCACGCATTCCACTACAGAAAGGAAACACTATTCTAGTTACACGCTGGAGAAGGTCTGTGTTATAACCAATGTTACAAGTTGTTTTGGTAAAGTAATAATTGTGATCATTAATTCAAATTTATATGACTTTTCAAGAAGGTCTCTGCTGCATAGAGTTAGTTCGTCAAAATTAATTATTAAGGTAGATATTAGTAAGGCTTACATTGATTTCCTTACAGGCACACTACAATTAATTTAATTTTCTATGATATGTAATGGTCATATTTTGTTCTACTTATGTCATTCTGTGAATATAAAATCATATAATTTTATATCATGCTTTCTCCTGTCAAGTTATTGTATGGGCTATCATCAGCATTCAGATGAAGATCTAACATTTTTATGTAACATTTGCAGTATTTGAAATTTATTGTTACCGCTTTCAAGATAAGAAAGAAAATGTAAACCCCCCCCCCATGGGAACAACATTTACTTGCTACTCCATTCTATCCCATTTTAATGCGCCCCTTGTAACTTCATATTAGGAAGCCCATGTGTTTATACAGTTCCTAGAAGCACTTGCTAATGTCCGCTTTTCAGAACTCTGCAATAGTATCCTGTGATTGTTCTTGATTGTTTCTTACAGAACGTGAAAATGAGAATATGATACAGAGGTCATATCTGTTGCCTGGTATTAGTAAATATTGGTGAATGTTTCGTGCTGAAAGTGTAGAACACGTTGCTTTCATTCAAAATGTATGTTATTTCTGTCTATAAGGTTACATTGTGTCTACAACAATTTGTTGATGTTGAGTTAAGTTGCATGTAACAACAAACATTGTTTATAACTGTTTACAGGAAAGCAAATAGTCCAGTTTTTTAGACCACTGTAAAGTATGTGTAAAAATCTTAACTAATTATTGCATAATATACTGTATGTCTGGTTATGTATTAGCCTAGGAAAAAAAAAGTTTCAGGTGAGTATTATAGAACATGAAGGTTTATGTACTGTAGATTAATTGTGAGAATTATGGTGCTGTGAGAATGAAGACATTTTGTTCCATCTTGATCGAGTATTATCTCATTCTTATTTACCTTTGTGTAAATTATATTTCTGTATGCCATAAAACATAATATATTTTTAAAAAATGTAAAATGTAGCAAAATTTATCAGGAAAACCAGGTAGTGTTAATTACTTTTATTGAACAGGTGTCTTGGATTTTTATGATTAAACATCACTCATTTGTGTTCCAGATACTGGTTGTTTGGAGAGAAAATTCAGCATGATGGAATTAATAAACGGGAACGAGGTTGGTTCCCTCGTACTTGTGCCATTGAATTGACGGAGGGAACGTCATACAATGAACAAGACAAGAATAAGTGATTTAATTTTGGGAATGAAAGCAGATATGAGTACAGAAAAGAGTTGAGTCTCAAGCTAGGGTGGCTTGTTGATGTTATGTTTTGTTTATGTACTTAGTACTGAGCTATACGTACTTCCAAATGTGTTGCATGTTGTCAGTGCAGAATCATATTGGAATATCATGCAGTCATTGCTGGTCAGAGTTTATCGTGTGCTGAGCAAGTAATTTTCCTTTGATACATCACTTTTATGCACATGTTTTAAAACGTATTCACGTTTTGAGTGATATGTCTTCTCATAATGGAAATACATTCCTTGTTTATATGGTCTGAAAATGCGTACATCAGAATGTTAAAAAAATAATTTTCCTTAAATGGTTGCGATGTCGTAATAGGTTGACTCTCGAGATTTTCATATTTTGAAAGTATGTTTCCATGTTTTCCGTGATGCTGGTTACTCTGGGTGTATTTGGTAGCAGAGAGAACTTTTTGTTTGTTCTGATTTAAAATGTTTTGTCATGTTAATGAACTCTTTCAGATATTTGACATGTCTTACAAGACAACTTTGAAAACTTGTACAACTGTCATTTTACTTGTGTAATGATAACAGTCAATATGTGTAGCTAACTACATGGGCTTCAGAGTTATACTGTAGTTTGTTAATATTACAGTGTCCCACATTCTGAACTGTAGTCAAATGTGCAGTGCCTTGGCTTTCAGATTAGGACTTGACCCATCAGCCTGTTAGAATTTTCAAATTAAAAGTAAAGTATGACCATTGTTGTCTTGTAAATGTTTATAAACGTACAATGGGAGTGACAATGTTGCCATTGTTTATACCACTCCTGCTGTTTCTGTTTTTGCTCCAAACCATGTATTCCCTTTCCTGTGTCTATGATTTTCTCCATGCAGTTTCCTTTTCTACGCTAAAGATGTGGGCATCAGGCTTCTTCAAAATGTTGTTGCCTGTCTACAATACCAAAAGACAGTTATATCTGTAGTCACTGCTGTGTGAATCTCAAATGTACATAATGCACAGGACAGTTTAAGTGAAGGAGCATACTTACAGTCACAGAGGTTTTACATATCTCTAAAGGTTTTAATGACATGAGATAGCTAGGAGCAGGTATGAACTGGGAATAATTGAGACATAATGGTCACTACACGTTTAACAAATTGAAGGTGATTTTACACCAGCAATGGAGTATGATGCAGATAAAGATGAATACCATCAACATAACACATAGAATGATAAGATGGCATTGAGTGGAAGTGAGTACAGCGATGTGAAATAAAGGAAGGGTGATGATCCATCAATAGTTGTAAGCTTTATGTGATCATAGGTATACACAAAATTTGGGTCACATGTATCCTGAGATAGATTAAGCATTCATTACATTTTTAAGAAATGCAGGAGGCAAAAGGACTTGGATGAAACATAGTGGGGTAATATGTGTAAGACGCAGCACTTGGAACAAAACACATAAAGCATACTTTTCAGTTACTTAAGTTTCAAAGTTTGTTGATGTTACTCTGTTCTTATTATTCCATTTAATTCCTGTCAAATTAGTATGTACTTTCACATTCTGTACATATGAAATTTGTCAGATATAACCTCAAAATTTCACATTAATGCCATGTTTATAGTGCTGACCTCCAGTTATAATATGAAGTATTTTTAAGTTCTCTTCTAATACTGTGGATAGGCTGACCATTCCATCCATGGAGACAGTTTTCCACCTGTATATCTTTTTTTGACTGTAGTTTTTCACATAATGGAAACACTGCAAGAGGCATACCAGCAGAATGTAAGGATGCTGGGTGTGAGACAGTTTATGATGCACTCTGACCAGCAGCCATGTCTGGGAATGACCACTCTTGTAATGAAAGTGCTATTCATAAGTGTACTTTTCTAAACATTAAACACAAAATAAGAACCTGGAATTGATCAGTCAAGTGATACAGTCTAGAACTAAATGGAGCGCATCTCAGCTCCCTAAATGTTCTCCATTGTGTGGTGCTTGGGCAGACAGGTGAGCTTAAATAGTAAATAAAATATAAAATAAACCACGATCACTTTACACCTAGTAATCAAGACTCCACATTCACCCATACACATTATTGATAGTTTATACATCATGCAATCAGAAGAAATCACAGCAGCCCCTGCCTCTTCAGATCTTCGTAAGTCTTGCGGTTAACCACATTTCCTTGTGAATCTTCATACTCCTCCTCTTGCTCAGGTTGCCAGCGTTCTCCGTGTTTCTGATTCTTCAGCTTCTCCCATACTGTAAGAACAGGTACTGTGTCAATGGTGTGTGTCTAGTATCCTGCATGTAAGGCACACTGACATTCAGAGAAACCTCATTCAAAGTACTGCGCTCTTCTGGGTTATGCAGCGAGCAGTGGTAATTTCTTACCGACATTTCGGGACAACCTATTGGTCCCATCATCAGGGTTTGAGAATCCACAAGAAAGCCTGTAGCCCCAGTACAGAGTTTATATAGAGATGAGTGTGGGCAGTGAAAATGTCTCAGTAGTGTGATGTCAACCAATAGGGTTGTTGCAAGTGGTTGGATGGAGGGGAGTGTGGTAGTGTAACTGGACAGAAATGCTCCATGATCAAAGGAATTCTAACCTAAGTGATAGCAAGACACAGGAGAACGCTCACACAAGCAAAGTGGGAGGAGGAAAGAAAGTATTATATTAAAAATGGTAAACTGAAACAAAACAATAGGAGGGGGAAGTTGTAGCGCAGTGCTATAACATGGTAAAACACTTTGTGCAGAGCCAGGATACAATGGACTCAACAGTGGGGTGATAGGTAGGGACAAGTAAGAGAGGAAGTAGATAGAAGACTAGAACAAAGAACAAATGAGTAGAAATCAGTACAAATGGTAATAAACCGCAACGTAAAACGAGGAGGGGTAAAAGTCCCGGCTCTGCACATGGTATTTTACCATGCTACAGCACTGGGCTACAACTTCCCCCACTCCTATTGTTTTGTTTTAGATTATCATTTATTAATCTAATACTTTCTTTCCTTCTTCCCACTTCCTTCATGTGAGTGTTCTGTGTCTTGCTATCACACAGGTTAGAATTCCTTTGATCATGGAGCATTACTATACAGCTATACTGACTACTACATTCCCCTCCATCCAATCACTTGCAACAACCCTACTGGCTGACACCATACCACTGAGATATTTTCACTGCCCACATTCTTCCCTATTAAAACTCCATATTGGGGCTGCAGGCAGCTATCTTTTGGATTCTTGAACTGTGAGGATGTGACTAAAAGGTTGTCCCTCAATGTCTGTAAGAAATTACCACTACGCACTTCATAATAACCCAGAAGAGTGCAATTCTCATCTACTTTGTGGCAGAAGCCTGAAATCACCCATTCATTGTCACTGTCATCATCATCATCATTGTATGACACATGATGGGGTTACTTCAATGTAACATGTCCATAACAAACTATTTATAACATCCCACAATACTTGATATTCATATCTGTCACTATCATTTATAGCCACCTTCTATCAAATGTCACATTTGGTATCATGTTACAGACCAAAACATTTTTAAAGATGTATCTCGCGCAACTAACAAATAGAGGATAACAATAAAAGGTAAACTGTAACACTTACATGCAAGGGCATCTTCTATCTGTGTAACATTGGCAAAATGAGCTGTGTTTGGAATCCCCAGACATCTCATTCCATGAGCATGACGCCATTCCTGAGAAAGAATACCAGTGCACAGTATGAACTGAGAATACACTAATGCCTTCTATTTTGTCACTTTTTTGTGGTAATGATTTAAAGTACTATTTATTCAACAGCAGAGTTCTAGCATCATATTATTTTTAGAATAAAATTATAAACAGTTTTGTTTGTTAATATTTCATTACATGCCGCAAAATCCCTTATTTCCTGACGAACCACTGGATTTGAACATTATACTTTAAATGGCGGGAAATTAACAATCCTGCAAGAGTATAAATGACAGAAAACTTCAGAGAACACTAACTGTGGTTTATACCACAGTTTATAAATAAAAACTCAAAATGAAAAATATTCCTCTGCAAAGGCAAAGCTGTTTCAATGCCTAATCTTCAGCATAATATAACATGAATTTAAAACATTTTTTGCTAACATCTGAACAGTATGATCTTAAACCACAGTAGAGAGGCATACACAACCAGCCTAAAGTAAGACACTAAAACAATGAATTGACGCACAGCAAAATGCCTCTGGAAAGCCTTGGGACCCTTGTATGTGAAGTTGCCACAGATCTCACAGTTGTAGCTGATGTTCAATCCATGCAGTTTATACAGCCAGTAGGGAATTGGCTGAAACAAGAAAAACGCCCATAATTCAGTTCTATAAATATAAACAATTTACATGGCAAGGGTTAAATTAAAACAAACATATTAAGAAATATCTGGTCTGCAGGGTGCATGATTTATGACAATGAATAAAGAGAGACCAACTTGATGTCACTTGCTTTATTATTTCATTATTAATGCTCAACATGTTTCAGGTGTTAATACATCCATCCTCAGGAACTTGCGACTTATTTGTGAGTTATTTCATGGGTTGTATTGCTCTGGTTCGATGTGTGTTGGTGTTATGTTGTGGTTTGGCTGGGGGCTTCAGCCTGTATAAGGATACCACACCACCCCAGCCAAACCACACCGTAACACCAACACACATCGAACCAGAACAATACAACCCATGAAATAACTCAACAAATAAGGCGCAAGCTCCTGAGGATG
>Ga0136643_10008591_pt1 | contig 14953 bp, 12 predicted proteins | sample TergutLab28metaG_FD_96883 | JGI IMG/M metagenome (GOLD analysis project Ga0136643, IMG submission 96883) | Labiotermes labralis P1 segment gut microbial communities from Petit-Saut dam, French Guiana - Lab288 P1 (version 3) (version 3) | ecosystem: Host-associated > Arthropoda: Insects >... | reverse complement strand
CAAATTTCTGGTTGGAACTTTGTCGGCTGGAACACGCAAATAAACGGCGGCGGTACGCCATTTAGCGGCGGCGTAATAACTAGCAGCATCACTGTGTACGCACAATGGACTCAAGTGTTCTTTGGCGGTGGCGGCGGTGGAGCACCGCAAGTTACACAACCAACCCAAGCCCCAGACCAACTTGCACCAGGCACAAATGTGAACACAGAAACTCAAATTACTGACGAAGAAATAGTTGAATTATTAGGTCAACACGAAGAAGGTGTAGTCCACCTTGTTATTGGTGATATCGAAGAAGACGGCGCGACCCTCTACATCCCTACAACAATCATTGCCGAACTTTTTGATGCCCAAGCTCCGCAAACAATAGCTGTTGAATTTGCTGTAAGCCCTGTTGCTTACTCAGATTTGGAAGCAGGCAATCTTTTGGCGGTAAAAGTAAACATCACCGTAGGTGAAGACGAAGACCTTGAATATGTTACACAAACCGCAGTGCCGTTTACTGTAACCGTATCTTTGGAAGGCGTTGAGCTTGTAACAGACGAAGATACAAACACCAATAGAATTGTGGCAATAGCGGAAGACGGTACGCTTTTGGGCGGTAAATTTGACCCAGAAACAGGGCTTTTCACCTTTGAAACCCAGTTTACAGGCGTATTTGTAATTGCTCATGTTGAAGAAGTAACACGTTTCTCGCTTACAATAGGTAGCACACAGATTGCAGATTTATCTAACACGCTTGAGCTTAACCCTGAAGTGCTTGCGGAAGTGCTTGCAGTATTTACTACTGCACCAGTTATTGTAGGCAGTAGCACAATGATGCCTCTTCGTGCCATGGCATACCTTCTTGGCGCAGAAGTTGGCTGGAACTACGAAACATACCAAGTAACCTTGACCATAGGCGAGCAAAGCATCACTTTTGCTAATGGCGAAATGGTTGAAGGCATGGATGTTCCTGCTCAATTAATTGACGGCAGAACAATGGTTCCTCTACGCTTCATCAGCGAGTTCTTTGGAGCGGTAGTAACATGGAACGAAGCAACACGAAGCATAGAAGTTGCTAAACTTCCTGCAGACTTTGAATTGGCTCCTTTGTCTGATGCTGTATTTGCTGCTACTGATAGCGGCACTGCTGCTGGTCAAGGTGCTGGCGCAGGTCAAGCAGCAGGCGGCGGCGACCAAGGCGGCGGCACTGATACTGGCGGCGGCGACGCTGGTAGCGGTCCCATCGACGACGATGACGTAGATATGGCTGGCTGTGGTCTTTGTGCGGCTGACATATACGACGACCCATCTCACGACGACGGTGCGTGCGCTTGCTAATAGCGACTTGGTTTTAGGAAATGAGCTTAATCAGTATAAACAAAAAACTGCTGCAAGTAATTCTTTGCAGCAGTTTTTTTGTATTAAGAAAGGTTTAGTTGGCTAGTTGTTCGGCACAGCAACTGAGTAATCCAGTAGATATAAGGTAGGCTATCACCGCAGGGTCTGTATGGCTTACAGCCTCGCTCAATGATATTACAGTTTCATGCAGCGGGTGGTTGTTGTCTGGGTCAAGTGCGTAAGCCCATGTGTGCCAAGAACCATTGAAAATATAAGCATTGACACCAAGGTCAGTCAACACAGCCCAAGCAAATGTTGCTCTTGGGTTGCCACGGCAAAGCAGAAGAACGTTGCGTCCGTCAAATGCAGGGGCAAAAATTTCTCTTATTTCCGCTTCGGGTCGGAGTAATGTGTTGTTTGACCCTGGGGCAAAAACGTCTACCCATTGAATATTTACAGAGTTAGCAATTCTTCCATAGAAGCCATTGTAAGATGGGTTGTGCTCGCCTGCAAATTCGTTAGGGGCACGCACGTCCAGTATAAGCCATGTATCGGGGTTTTGCGCGGCATATACAGCACCTTCAAGACCAATAACTATTTCATCTTGCCTGTAATTTCTTGGTGTAAATTCGGATAATGAGATGCTATCATCAACGACTGTTTCTGAATTAGGCACTGCAGGGAGTCCTGCTTCAATCCAGCCATTCATACCGCCATTTAAAAACTGTGCATTATCTAGACCCATCACATGCAAGTCCCACAACAAACGTGTGCCGTTGTGTGGTGAGGTGTTGGAATAAACAACCACATGTGAGTCAGAAGTTACGCCTGCCCACGAAAGTATAAGCGACATATGCTCTACTGACCATCTTTGGTTAGGAACACCTGGACCCACGCTGTACGGTCCGCCGGTTCTTGTAAATGTGGAATACCCGTTGAAAGTAATTGAGCCTGGGATGCTATAACCTCCCGTTGCAACACCTATAACAACAAGGTTTGGGTCGTTTTGCTGCATGAGGGCGTGGAGTTGTTCAACGCTTATAAACATAGACCCGAGCTCTGGTTGGTCAGCCGCTACTTGGTCGGATGAAACTTGGTCAAGCGATGTTGGTATGCTGTCTTCATAAACACAAGCACCAAGCACAAACGCCAAAACTGCAACAAAAATAAAACTTATAAACTTACGGTTTTTCATTTGCATTTCTCCTTTTAAAAGAATTTGTCATTAAGTAATGAGATATTTATTATACCATAAAAAGAGTTTGTCTACAAGTCCTTTTTGAAAAGCAAAAAAGTTTGATTTTGGAAGTTTTTCACGGCTAGCCTGTGGATATTTGTGTATAAAACTCCTAACGGTTATTTTCGTAATAAACATCAATGGTTTCGTGCAGCTCCCTCAGCAAATTTTCATCTATCCACGAGTCATGGGGGGTTTCGGCGGGAATATTGACGGGTACGGTAATGGGTGCGAAGGTTTCGATAACATTAGGGGATGCTGTGTCATCGCTTCCAAAAATCCCCAAAAGGCGGTCTGCCCAAGCCCCAACGCCGCCGTCTTCGTGCAAAATATTGTATGCCAAATTTTCTTCTACCCAGCTTGCGACATTATTTGTAAGAGGGGTGTCCAGCACATTAAAAAGTAACAGTAATGCCAAAAACCCTCCGCAAATTATGGCTTGAAAAAGCATACGCTCACGCCAAGTTTTTGTTTGCGGTTCATTTGGTGTTGTTCTGCGGCGTGGTGCGGCAGTGGTCTGTGGGCTTTTAGAATACCGAATACGTGCTGACGAGCGTTCTGTTGGCTCAAAAGGCACTTGCGGTGCCAATAAATCCATTTTAGCTTCGTCCATTTGCATAAAAAATCCTCCTTGGCGAGCTTGTTTCTTAAACAAGTCTATTCGCCAAGGAGGAAAGAAATGACAGGCTATACCATTGTTATTGACTTAATTTTTTGGTCAACCAGCGGACGGTCGCTGTGATTTGTTTCGGTGGTGGCAATGGCATCAACCACCTCTTGACCGCTTATAATTTTGCCAAAAGCGGCGTAAGACCCGTCCAAGTGAGGGCTATGCTGATGCATAATAAAAAATTGGCTACCAGCAGAATTTGGGTCAGAGCTGCGAGCCATTGACAGCACGCCTGCGGTATGCTCTAAATTATTTTCAAAGCCATTTGCAGCAAATTCGCCCGTGATGCTATACCCTGGATTGCCCGTGCCGTTGCCAAGCGGACAACCGCCCTGTATCATAAAGCCAGGGATGCAACGGTGAAAAATAAGCCCGTCATAAAAGCCTTTTTCAACCAGCTCTGTAAAATTAATTACCGTTTGCGGGGCAATGTCTGGGTAAAGCTCCAACATCATTACATCGCCATTTTCCATTTCAATTTTTGCTTGTGGGTTCATTTGATTATCTCCTTGAATTAATTTATGTTCCGCTGTCTTAAAACCTCGTACGCCATTATAGCACATGCCACAGAGACATTCAAAGACTCCGACACAGCGGGGATTTTTACAGCTTCATCAACCATATTGAAAATTTGCGGGGTGATACCGTGGTGTTCGTTGCCAAGCACAAATGCGGCACAGCTTTGCAAGTCCAGCTCATATACAGACCTTTGTCCGCCTGCCGCCGCCCCGTAGATGGGTATGCCTTTGATTTGTAGCTCTTTTACCGCTTCGCTTAATTCCATGATGGCAAAAGGTATATGGAAAATACTTCCAGCAGATGCCCTTATTACCTTTGGGCTAAAAATATCGGTGCAATTTGGCGACAGCACAATACCGCTTACGCCAAGCCCATGACAGTTACGCAAAATTGTTCCAAGATTGCCGGGGTCGTTAATGCCGTCTAGTAGCATAATTACAGGGTGCTCTTCATCTTTGCAAACATCCCTAATGGTGAAATTGCGCATACCAACCACAGCCAAAATGCCCTGTGGGCTCGCAACATCTGAAACCCCCGCAAAAACCCTGTCAGACACAACAAGGGCATGTTGCGGGATGATGGAGGCTCCCTCGGCAAAACTTTGGGACACAACCACATGTTGCACATCCCAACCCCCGCCAATTTCTGCTACAAATTTTGCCCCCTCAACCAAAAAAGCATTTGCCAAAGCACGCCCTTTTTTTTCTTGCAAAGAGCGAATTTTTTTTACAATTTGGTTGGCGGTTGATGTAATAATCTCCATACGCCCATTATATCCCAGTTTCACAGCTCTGTCAACGATAAAAAAATGTTGTTGACATTGCGCACATTATCTGTTATAATTCCTATTGTTGATTTTATATTGCAAGTATAACGCTTGCTGCAGGGGTTTGGTCAAGTGGCATGACATCGGTCTCCAAAACCGCAAGTGGGGGTTCGATTCCCTCAACCCCTGTTATTTTTTACTTTTTTAGGTTGACATTTTGCTGTCAACACAATATTTATAAGTTGGGACATCATCCCAGCTTTTTTGTTTCATTTTGTGGAAAACTTTTGAAAAAATGTGTTGCACAATGTATCAAATTATACTAATATATACATGAATATATGTATAGGAGGTAATTTTATGACATTGACAATTAGAGTAAGCATTACAATCATGCCTACTGGCTTAAGGATTAGCGAAGATTAAAGTTGAATTTTCAGAAATTTTGAGGAACTTTTCTATGGAAGATAATTACGGCAGAGGTCTATTGTATCACAAGTTATGCAGTTTTGATAGTGGCAACACGCTCCAATCAAAAACTATATTAGGAGCGTGAAAAAATGAAACGATTGTTAAAACTTGTCTTGTCTATGGCATTAGTCTTAATGATGTCTACGTCAATGTTTATCATGGCAGAACCTAGTTCAAGCAATTACATTGATTTTGAAACTTTGCTTGAATGGAGTAGCAATGTTGTGGTAATTGACTTGCCATATAGCTTTGAAAGTAAAGATATGTCAACTTACTACAATGTTTTGTCTGCCACTGCTCCAATTTGGGTAGACCACCCCAACTTTTTTCAGTAGGTCAATCCATCCCATCAACTATATTTTACTCTAGAGTGGTTGGAAATCAACAATTTGGAGACTCTTTAAGTTTGGACGCTAGAAGTATAACCAATGTAGTGGTAGGAGGCGTTGCTATTGGAGTAACAGCTGTACATAGGGGCAATATACATTTTATGGGATATATTAATAGGTGACTAAATCTAAATTATTGTTAGCGTAATTAAGTAGATGTATGGAGCGTGTTGCTACTGCCCAAAATGTATAGAATGTGATATAATAGACCCTCGGAAAGTGAATAATTTGCAGGGGCGGCTTGTAGCCGCCTTTTTGCGCTGGTCGATAACTTTTTTTTGAGTAATTGATGGATATTGCAAAAAGCAGGCTTGTGCGGGCGGTTAAAAACCGCCCCTACATTTAATGATAGAAATTTTAACCACACAATAAGCCTTTGCATATGATGGTGTAACATCATATAGGAGGTTTTTATTATGTCAGCATTTGAATTTGGCAACTACCCAACCCCAAGAAATCACCCGCCAAGCCCAAACCACGGACATCACAGCCCGCCGCATGTGCCGCATCATCATCCGCCGGAATTGCCTGCACCAACTATTTCTGAGCCAATAATGGCAATGAAAATTTATGATAGCTGCAGAAGCAGGGACTGTCTTTCGCAAGGCGATATTGGTCCTGCGCGTGAGCTTGACGGCGGTGTTATTGTGCCGCCAGAGGGTACACAATCTGCTATAATTGAGGACTTGCAAGTTTGCGGCATTAATGTAATGCGCAAAGAAAGAAGCCCGTTTAAAGCAGGATACTGGGATATGGAGATTCAGTTTGTGTTGATGTATGTGTTGCGTTTTGTTGGGCGTGATGGTATGCATCTTGGCTCTAAACCAGCCCAAAGCACATTCACAAAGCGTTGCTCGCTGTTTGGCTCTTTTGCACAAGAAACGTCTTACTTCACAGACTACATGGGCAACAAAGACACCATGTTGGGTGGGGGCGCACCATTTGTAATGGTAGAAGCAAAAGCAATGCCGCTTACAGCAGAAGTACGCCGACACAACCATTGCCATCGCCACCACCATCACGAAGAACACCATGAAAGGCATAGAGAGCACCACAAACACGTTTTCCCGACCTTGGGGCTGTTCTCTATTGTGAAGCTATACCGCATGGTGTCGTTAATGGTCGAGTCCCGCGGCTTTGTTATCCCGCCGACATGCTCGTCCATCATGCCGCCAAACCCATGTGATTTCTTTGAAAAGCTGGACTTCCCAATGGACTCTTTTGCGCCGCCGCAAAAAAGAGAGTTTAAACACGGCATAAGTGCGAATATACCCGCAGAGGTTTTATCAGCCGAATTAGATGAAGTTGAAGAAGAAGTCGAATAACATCATAAAAACCGCCATGCTTGGCGGTTTTTTGTTGACTTTTTTTAAATTTTGTGATAACGTATATAGTAAATGTAAATTATTTTAGCAGAAACAAATTTGCATATGAAAGATTGTTTGTTGAGGTGGAATATGGATAGATGGGGTAGAGTTTGGCGGCTTGTAATATATGGAATTGTATTTGTATTGTTAATTAGTGCAAATGTGTGGGCATTTTTATTTGCGCTTAATGCAAATGTAAGCAAAAACACAGCGCATGAGGAAAGGTATGTATTAAATGTTGCGGTACAAGAACTCAGATTAGCGCAGTCGGCTTTGGTGCGCCTTATGCGGGTTGTTGCAGTAACAGGGAATCAGCTGCAATATGACTTATATTGGGAAGAATACAGACTAGACAGAATGGGGCGGGCTCTGTATATTTTTGAACAAAACAACGCACATCCTTACGAAATTGGAATTATAACAGATATTTTAAGCCGCAGAGAAGATATGAGCAGGATTGTAGTTGAAGTTTTTGACTTACGTAAAGCAGGAAATTACCAAGAGGCAATAGACCTTGCCTTTGGCTTTGACATGCGCCAATGGGGAACGCCCTTTAACCAAGATGTGCAATACCTAATAGACATGACATCAAGCCGAACTAGGCAGGTGGTTGAGGATGCTAATGCAAGACTTGAAACGGCTCAAACTTTCACTTTTCTCAGCTTAATCTTGCTTGTTTTGGTGGTTATTTTGGGTGTTTATGAAGCGCACAAATTAAAGCTGTCTAAATTTGTTTATGTGTACGGAGCAGTTGTGCTTGTTTTGGCGGGACACGCCTTGGTATTTTCTATGAATGCGGTGCAAAAAAGTGCAGAGACTGGAGAGGCATTTGACTTGCAACATATTCAAACGCTGGCGTTATATGAAGCAGAAAAAGCAACAGAAGAATTATCACGTCTATCCCGCCATTTTTCTATAACAGGCGGGTCGGTGCCTTATCAGCTATACAACGAAGAGCTTGCCCAAGACAGAATTGTGCAAAGTTTGCGAACATTAATATTTTCTCGTGCCGCTGACGCGGAAGTCAATAATTTTGTGACCTTTGTAAGCGGAACGTCGGCATTAAGAGAAATTGAGGAGCAAGCCATTAATTTACGGCTAGAAGGCTATGTAGACGAAGCTATACAGGTTATTTTTGGCGACCTTTACTCACAGCATGGAATACCAGTAAACGGCATTGTACAAAATTTGCGCAGTGCGTCTTTTGCACGCACTCAGGAATATATAGAAAACGCACTTCAATCTTACAACACTTTTAGAATTTTGCAAGCAATCGCAACCGGTTTGTTTGTTTTGGCATCGCTTGGCGGATTTTTAGCATTATGTTTGCATTTAAAAACTACGCATAAAAGAGGAGGCAGCCATGTTTAAATCCTTTAAAAATGCTAATATTGCTACACGGCTTATTGCGTCCTTTGCTCTTATTATATCTATTTTCATCTCATATATCGCCATTTCTACCCGTTTTAGTTCACAAATAGAAAGGCTGCAGCACCACAGCTCCGACTTTTTGGCGGCTCGGATGGAGATTTTGCTTTTGCACCATCAAGAGTTTAGCAAAATGGAGCGGCTTTTGAGAGAGTCCTTTATGAACAACGAATGGCTTCAAAATACAGGCGAAGCCGTTTGGAGAAGTTTTGAAATGCGTATTTCTGCAACGCAGGTTCGCATGACAGAGCTCGCTTTGGCGTATGCGGACTCTATTTTGGCAGACGATATTACGCCAAAGCGTCCTGATGACAGCCGCCTATTTATTATGGAGCATATGATGGAGCATATCAACGATATGTATCAAATTTACCGCAATAACTTCTTTTTGGAGGGAAATAGAAGCTATAACCATGAAAATGCGGCAGAGCTGGCAAGGGTGGCTAATGTTATGGTGGGTGCCTTGCGGGAGTTGACAACAACCAATCGCATAATGTCACAAGAAAGAATAGACTATTACAGGGATATGTCGACTGGAATAACTATAACGGCATTGATAGTGTCTATTGTTTCGGTGGTTTGGCTGGCATATGTGATGGTAAAAAGTTTTACAGGGCGGATAAAAACCATAGAAACCGAAGCATCCTTGGTGGTACAAGGCAATTTTGAATCCGCCTTGAAAAATGAGGGCAATGACGAAATTTCCCGCATATTTGCTAACCTTGTAAAGGTTTTTACAAGGCTTATTGATGAAATTGAAGGAATAGATAAGTCGGGCAATAATCGTGCCCGCATAAATGCAGACCGTTTTGAAGGTGGATATAAAGAAACTGCACTTGTTATAAACTCGCTTTTAGATACTATAACAGCGGCAGAAGAACGGGCAAAAATTATGCTGGACGGCAATCCCATTGCCTGCTATGTAGTAGATAAAAATCTTAATATTTTGGACTGCAATAATGAGGCCATGAGTATGTTTGACTTTGCGACAAAAGAGCAAGCCATTTTTAACGGCAGTTATATTTTTAGCGACCATAAGCTAAAGAATCCCTTTGATGTGGCATTAACTTCAGGCTATTCAAAATTTGGCTGGAATTTTATAAAGCCAGATGGAACAGAAATTCCTTGCGAGGTTACTTTGGTGCGCTTTTTGATTAATGACAACGAGGTTGTTGCGGTGTATTTCCAAGATATGTCTTTATTTTATCAGATGCTTGAACAGCAACAGCTCCTTCATATCGCAGAAGAAAACAGTCAAGCAAAAACCAGATTTTTAGCAAGAATGTCGCATGAAATCCGTACGCCTATTACAGCGGTACTTGGCATAAGCGAAATTCAGCTGCGAGGAAACGACTTGACTACCGCATCAAAAGAAGCCTTTGTTAAAATTCACGACTCCGCTACTATTTTGCTAAATATTATCAACGATATTCTTGATATTTCTAAAATCGAAGCTGGCAAAATGGATTTAATATCGCACAAATACAATGTAGCAAGCCTTGTTACAGATACGGTTCAGCTTCACCTAGTGTACAGCGGCAACAAAAGTTTAAAATTTGAAGTTACAGTAGATGAGTCGGTTCCTCTGCACCTTTATGGAGATGAGCTGCGAATTAAGCAAATTTTAAACAATATTTTAGCCAATGCCTTTAAATACACTGATACTGGCAAAGTTTTGCTAGATGTTTTTTGCGAGTATACACAATGTCAAGAAGGCTCTAATGCAATTTTGGTGTTAAAAATTGAAGATACAGGGCATGGCATGACAGAAGACCAACTAGAAACAATTTTGGAAGAATACACACGCTTTCACGAGCAAAAAGACCGCCTTACCCAAGGCACAGGCCTTGGAATGTCAATTGTTAATAACCTTATAAAACTTATGGGCGGAGAAATCAATGTTTCAAGCGAAGTGGGGGTTGGCAGCACGTTTATTGTGAGGATACCCCAGCAAATTTGCGGCAGCGATGTTTTGGGAAGGCATATGGCGCGCAATTTAAATAGTTACGATACAACAACTTTAAGCTCTATCGAAAAATTAAAATTCGTTCCAGAGCCTATGCCATATGGCTCAGTGCTTATAGTAGACGACGTGCCGACCAACCTTTATGTGGCAAAAGGCTTGATGAGTTTTTATGACTTGCAAATAGAAACGGCGGAAAGCGGTCATGTAGCTATTAATAACATAAAAGAAGGCAAGGTATATGATGTAATTTTTATGGACCACATGATGCCCGACATAGACGGAATGGAAACTGTAAAGATTATACGAGAGCTTGGATACAAAGAGCCGATTATAGCCCTTACGGCAAACGCGCTTATTGGGCAGGCAGAAGAGTTTTTGAAAAATGGCTTTGACGACTTTGTCTCAAAGCCAATACAAACCTCACATCTTAATGATGTGCTAAACAAATTCGTACGTGATAAGCAGCCTGCGGAGATTTTAGAAGCTGCCCGCAAAGTCAATGACGGCAATGGTCTAAATGCTAACAGCATTAATGCTTTTTTGGAAAGCGAAGACGCTGTATATAGGCTTAATAGGGACTTTATTAAAAGTCAAAAAGATGTTGTAGCAAATGTACGAAAAGCCGTAGAAGAGGGCAACTTTGAATATGCTCACAGAAATGTGCACACACTTAAAGGGCTTGCGAGCCTGATTGGTGAAAAGGACATTGCTTTGCTAGCTCGGCATTTAGAAGCGGGCTTTGCCAAAAAAGAAAATCCAGCAGACCTTTTAGAGCAATTAAGCGGAAAAATGGATGCCTTGTTTGTTAAAATAGAAGAAACTTACCCTAAACGCCGTAGCCAAGGCGAAAAGAGCCGCACCAAAACGAGCGAGGATGTATCAAGTGAGCTTTTTGATGAACTTACAACACTATTAGAAGCCAACAACTTCGCAGCTTTGGATTTATTAAAAGAATTAGAAAACGTATTGCAGACCGATGATTTGGTAGAGCATATAGAAAATGCTGACTTTGACCTTGCGCTGGACACTTTGGTCAAGCTACGCCCTAAATAAAATAATCCCCCTAATGCCATAATGCGGCAAGGGGGATTATTTTTTATTTATTTACGTGGTCCCAGCAAACGTCGCCAATTATGGGAATGGTTATTCTTTTGCCCAAAAAGGCAGATACGCAAAGGATGGCCCATGTTATCCACATAATACCGCCCAAAGCCCATGCGGCAATATTAAATGGTATGCCGATAAGCCAAAATCTTCCCAAAAAGCTCAAGATGGATACAATGAAAGCTCCCGCTAAAAAGAATATGGTGGATTGCAGGGCGGCAAAGCGCACAAATTTGTTTTCACGCTCCATAATCAGCACCACAATGCCGCTAACAAAAGCAAACAGATATGCGAGGGCAGCCGCCACATTTTCGTTAAGACCAAAAACCGACTTATTCATAAAATTTACCTCCAAATATTGTTGTTTGATAATATATACGAGAGGTTTTTGCTTTTGTCTGAAAAAATTAAGAAAGATTGTTTAGGCGTTGCACAGCCGACCATCTTCGGGTAAAAGCGGGGAAATTGTCCACGGCATTGCGATAGTATTCTATGGCTTGCGATATATTGCCTTCATATTGTGCAATTCTGCCCAGCCAATATAGGCTATCACCGCCTATGCTTGTGTTTGGTACGCTGTGCCGTACGGCCTGCAGAAGGTTTTCGGTGGCAGCTGCAAAATTGCCTTGATTAAAAAACTGTGTTCCTGCGGCAAAATATTGCTGCTGGGCTAGGGGAGTGGCTGTCAATCTTATCTCGGCGTATTGAGCAACAAGGGTTTCGGTAAGGCGTAAAACTTCAATTTCTTGCAAAATCTCTAATGCTTGGGAAGGGTTGCCTGCATCAAGAAGCCTTTGTGCATCATAAACTTTCATGGAGTGCTGCATATTTATACCTTCTTCGGTGATGCGGTTAGCTTCTTCATTTAGGCGTGTAATTTCGTTTTGGTGGGCATCAATAACTTGCTGTAGCCCAGCAACCGACTGGCTTTGAGAAACTTGCATATTTTGGATGTCGGTTGTTAGTTCACCAATTCTATCATCTCTATCCGACATCATGCCGGGGATGATTAGGATATACATGAACAAAAACATTACTAACATGCCAGAAGCCACGGAAACAATGCTTGATAGGGACTTTGGCTTTGCAACGGGTTTTTGGGTACGGGCAGCAAAAGGGTTACCGGTTACCGTAGGTTTTTCGGGTGTGGATTTTTGAAGTGATGCGTTTGCGCGCCCAAAAGAGCGAGGGGCGACCGAATTTTTTTCGCTTGGATTTTTTTGAAAAATCTCAAAATAATATCGTTTTGCAAAGGCATTTCCCTTATCAATTTCAAGCACTCTCTCAACAAGCGCAGATGCCTTGGCTTTGTCCTCGATTTTAAGATGATGCATTGCTAAAAGATTTAAAGCATCCACAAAATTCGGCAACAGCTCCACGGAACGTTTTAAGCGTATGACGGCCAAGTCTTCGCTGTTTTGCTCCATGTAAGTCAATGCCTCGTTGTATTTTATTAGGGCTTCCGAATATTTTTCTAATGCAGATAGGTTGTTGTTAAAATCGTTTAAATACTGTTTTGCGGCGTTATCACTTTCTTTGTAATTACTGCTTATAACCCATTCACGCAAAGCCTCACCAATTTGTCCACGGGCATAAAAGCAAAGCCCGAGCAAATTTCGAGCGTCGATATTTTTTTTGTTTACTTCCAGCGCAGTGTTTAGTTTTTTGACGGCTACAGAAAGATTGTTCTGCTTTGCGTATTTTAACCCAAGATTATAATACCTGTTTGACATATTTTGTGCCATATTGTGTAAAGCGGCATTTGTGCCGCAAGCAGAGCAATGCTCGTCATGCACGATTTTATCACATTTTGGACAATCCGTATGTTTCATTTTTTGGCACCTACTCCATTTTTGTTTTGCTTTGCGAACAAAAACTGCAAAAGCTCCATCATGTCTTTTGCGCCATCGTCCATTACGCCATCTTCTATGTCTTCAATTTCAAGCACAGGCTCAAATTTTTTTATCTCTTTTTTAAAATCAATCATTGCTAACGCCTCCCTTCGTCAAGTGTGCCCTTATATCTCCGACTAGATATAAAGAACCCGTTATCAAAATCAGTCCGTCTTTTGGGGTTATTTTCTCTGCTAATTCAAATGCGTCCACGCAGTTGTCCTCAACAAATGTTTGTTTTTTGGTATCCTTTAATAAATCCATTAGATTTTGCGGGTCTGTTGCCCTAAAATCGTAATGGGGTTTGGTAAAAATCACATTTTCAGCTGGCAGGGCGAGTGTATTAACAATTTTATCCAATTCTTTGTCATTCATCATTCCCATAATAACGGTGATTTTTTTATCTGCAAAAAGCTCTCTCATATTTTGCGCGCAAGCCTCCGCCCCTTGCAGGTTATGCGCACCTTCAAGAATTATAGTTGGATTTTCGCTCATAATCTCCATGCGTCCCATGTGGCGGGCTTTTGACAGCCCGTTGCGGACATGCGTGTCATCTAAAATAATGCCTAAATCTCGCAGTGCATTACATGCCGTCATTACAACTTGGGCATTTTTGAGCTGATGCTGCCCTAGAAGTCCAATTTCCATTCCGTCAAGGCAAATATTTTTGCTTTGATAAATTTTTGCATTTTTTTCAACAGAAATTTCCCTAAATACATCCTGCACCGTATCAACGTCATTGTAAAGTGCAACAGGGCTATTTTGTTTTATTATACCGCCCTTTTCCCGTGCGATACTTTCCAAATCATTTCCCAAAATTTCCATATGGTCGTATCCAATAGCCATTATTGCGCAAAGAAGCGGTGATTTTATCACATTTGTGCAGTCATTACGCCCTCCAATACCTACTTCAAGTAGCACAAAATCTATATTTTGCTCATAAAAATAGCAAAATGCTAATATTGTGAGATATTCAAAATATGAAAAGCCGTCATCATTACCGTATATGTTGCGGCTAATATCAGCAATGCGCCCAAGATGACGGGCAAAATCGTCATTACTAATCATTTTTCCGTTTACGGTGAAACGTTCGTTAAAAACTTCAATATGCGGACTTGTGAAGCTACCGACACGATAACCCGCTTCCTTTAAAATGCTACCCATCATTGCACAAAAGCTACCCTTGCCGTTTGTGCCTGCAACATGGATTATTTTTAGTTTTTCTTGCGGGTCGCCAAGAAGGGCAAGAGCAGCAAGCACTGCATCCATACCCTTTTTGCGTCCCGCACCATAGCTTTTTAACAAATATTCCTGTGCTTGTTCATGGGTCATTGTAAATTCTCCAACTGTTTTTGTACGGCATTTAACATCTCTTGATATTTGGCGGCTTTTGCACGCTCTTCTTGCACCAAATTTTCTGGGGCTTTTGCCATAAAGCCTTGGTTGTTTAGCTTTGCGTGCACACGGTCAACCTCGTTTTGTAGCTTTGCAATTTCTTTTTGCAGACGCTCACGCTCTTTTTCAAAGTCAATAAGCTCTGAAAGCGGCATGAAAATTTCCGCACTAGGAACAACCACAGAAACAGCATTGTCATCAATTCCTATTTTTTCAGCCAAAACAACTACTTCGCTTGCAGAAGCCAAAGACATGATGTATTTTGCGCCGGCTTCAAAAATATTGCGTACATCGTTGCTTGCAGACACAACAAAAGTTTTTGCTTTGCGTGATGGAGGCACATTCATTTGGTTGCGTAAATTTCGCAAAGAGCGCACTGCTTCTTTTATTTGCTCCATTTGGGTTTCTTCTGTTGCAAAATTATAT
>Ga0136643_10008590_pt1 | contig 14954 bp, 3 predicted proteins | sample TergutLab28metaG_FD_96883 | JGI IMG/M metagenome (GOLD analysis project Ga0136643, IMG submission 96883) | Labiotermes labralis P1 segment gut microbial communities from Petit-Saut dam, French Guiana - Lab288 P1 (version 3) (version 3) | ecosystem: Host-associated > Arthropoda: Insects >... | reverse complement strand
TATGGAACTTGTGACTTGCAATTTGCACTGTGCAAGTTATATTATATGGTATTGCAGTATGGAACTTGTGACTTGCAATTTGCACTGTGCAAGTTATATTATATGGTATTGCAGTATGGAACTGGAGACTTGCAATTTGCAGTGTGTAAATTATATTTATATGCTGCACTGTAAATTTTTTTCAAAAAGAAGTATAAATTTTCGCTCCCTCTTTATACACAAATTAAGATATTTCTAAAATTTCAGTGGTCTGGCAGCTGCGTTGCTGATGTGTGCTGGCAGTTCGGTTCGTGTGGGATTTGGCACAGTTCTGGAAGCTTCGAAGTGTCTCGTTTCCTCCATCTTCAGTGTTAAGCATTCTTGTCAGGCTGTACCAAAGGTATGAATAACATTCTGCTGGTAATGTTGCAGTAATCAATAAATCCATACATATTCCTTCCAATTACTCACATGCAGTTCCCATTCTCTTGTGCCAACAGTCTGTGTGCTTTAAAAAGCTTAACAACAGAGGCTGATCGTGATGGTTGTTGCTTGTTCGTACAATCTGATGGGAAATTCCAGTGAAATTTAACACATGTCAGTAGGTACGATATTAACATTTTGAGAGTTGGACATTTAGGGCAGCAGCCTCAGTACATGAGCAGCATTGTACCGGACTGCTTATAGTAGTACATTATATGGCATTATATATATGTTGACAGGTCTGCAGAGGTTGACATTCACTGTAGGATCTTGGGTACAGCACTGTGGTGAAATGGTACGAGTGACTGGCTGCTGCACCATTTTGACATGAGGCTGTACGAGGACCAGGGACGTTCATTACCACTGCAGGGCCGTAGTAAGGTGAGCAGAGTGACAGTGAACATAAGGAGCACTGAACACTTCAGAGTGACAGTGACCAACATGTCCCTCAGCAGGCAATGATATCAGTATGTTTACTGAATATTAGTGTCTTGTGAGCTGCTTAACTCCCTGTCAGAATGCTCTCCACAGTGTGCCTGTAGAACACTGGCGTGCTGCAGGTTCATGCGAAGTGTCAAAAACTTCACTGAATAATGTACACTACAGGTGTTAGGTAAGGCGTAGCCACTAGAACATAAGCAGCTCTGAGTGGGAACAATGCACGCAGAAACAGAGCATTTAGAAAGTGCTGAGAAGTTCTATTATAATTGAAATAAGTCAACAGCATCAAACCATGGACAAGAGGCTGCTGGACCAGTACAACATGTAGGAATCATAATACTGTGCATCACTCTACAGCAGTTCGTTTTTGAGTCATAATTGCTGAATATCCCATGAAGCATTTTATTACAGTGGTCTGATATATAATTCTAATTTCTTAAATAAGAAATTAAGTATGCAACTTGATTAGTTGCAGACACAAAGAAACTTGCATGAGATGTCTGCGTGAATCATTCCTTGTTCAAATTTTGTTGAGAATGTCGTTTCAATATACACTTAAAATTCAGTAAATAGAAGGGACAGTCTTTAGGCAGCCAAAGGCAAGGGTGAAATTGATGTAATTGTATCGTGTTGCTCTGATAATCCATTTACTAAGACAGTCATGTAGAATTAATGCAATAGAAATCAAAGCCAAGCATAGATGTTTACAACGTTCTAATTTTGAAGATTTAGAGATTAATGCGGTACTGTTTAATGTTATACGGAAGAGTAATATTTCAATACAAGAAAAATTCGAAAAGGTTAATAAATATCTACAAAAATCCTCAACCTGATATCAATGCACAAGACAGTAATGATAATTGGAACACTGCTTTGCACTTGGCGATTCAAAGAAATGAATTGATGGTGGTTAGTTTTCTGCTTTGCAAGGAGCAAACACTAGCATTAAAAATGGAAATGGGAAAACGCCTTCGAAGATGGATGAAGAATGTAATCATGTGGAGATTATTGGCAGTATGAAAATCTGAACTTCACAGATAGAATGGCCCCCCTCAGAGACAGATTAGCGTCACAAACCTGTCAGCCTGTTGCAGCCAATCCCAATGAGGTGATGTTATTCCACAGTAACTCACATGCAGCTATGACTGGCAAACAAACAGCGTCAACTATTCTGCTGCCTTTCTCAGGAAAACTAAAAGTAGACAAAAAGCTGAAATTGAGCCACGATGATTATAAACAATCAATCGAGCAGTTTTATGCAAACAAACAATTATCCGCCACTGATCAACTCAAAGCAACACCCCTTTACCCCACCCCCCACGTGTTGGCCCAGTTTGCAAACATGGCATACCGTGACTGCAAACATGAAGACCCTAAGCCTCCTGACGGCTGGCAGCTGCTAACGACAGCATCTCATTTTGGGATCAAGAACGGATATTTTGGAACAGCTTATTGGCACTCGGATCATCAGCAAGTGGTGATTGCTCATCGAGGGACTAAGAATGTTGGTGCTGTTGTAACTGACTTTAAAGGTGTTGTATTTAACAACTACGTTAATCAAATGAGTTCCGCTAGCACATTTGCCAATAATATTGTCACAGTCCTGCAAGAAATAGAGCAAGAAAAGAAGGTCAGTTTCGAACTGTTTTTCACTGGTCACTCGTTAGGGGGTTGGCTGGCGCAGATCACTACCTTTACGACTGAGTACCTTGAAGTGAAAAGAGGTATATTTCTTAAGAAATTAAAAAAAGAACAAGTCAAAACGCTTGCAAGCAGCACTGTGCAAGGCACTCTTGATGTCACACAGAGTTATCATCCCCACACAGTAGTTTTTGAAAGTCCAGGTTGCAAAGACATGTTGTTACAAATGGCCGACAAACTTGACGTACGGCTCAATGGGCGTTCCATTGATTTACAGCAATTAGACATCACCAGTTTTCTGTCTGCTCCAAATCGCATTAATACCTGTAACTCACATTTAGGGACAGTCTATCGCATCTTCACAGATCTGTCTGATATGGGTTTCTTTGGGAAACACACTCCATTGTACAACCTAGCAACACACAGTATGGATAAAATTAAACAAGCCTTTGACCCTGAAACGGGACAAGTGCATAAGGACGATAGAGGTAGGCTAAAATTATTGGAGGTGGTCGATTGGCCTGTTAGTGCAGGCTTAACGGGTGGTGAAGAATTGAATGATTTCTTTAAATGGGCAGAGCACCTTAATAATTACCACCCTGAGGTAAAGGATGTTTCCCATGACAAGGTACTCAAAGGTCACCACCTGCTTCGTTATCAGACTAAGACTTACAACGAATGCACAAACAGTCTCAATATTTTTAATCAAGATCAATGGGAGTTCCTAGAGCTTTACCATTTGTTGTGTCGAGTGAAGGAATTCTTTAAACCTGAGGATCTGTTTTCTGTAATGAATAATGCTGAAGCCCAAAAAGAAGCCCAACGAAAGTTACAGTACTTTGAGCTTGACAATAAAAGTTTTCGCTGTCCAGACGCCAGCACATTGCAGACCTTCATTCCTTATGTGAAGCGGTTGGTTAGACTTTTCCCGATCATTAAGGAGAGTGTAAAGGACAAACTGTCACCTATCCAAATAAGAAATAGGGTTTATCAATATGAAACTCAGCTTAGTGTCACAAAGATTATGAAAAATGCAATTTACTTTAACCCTGGCAATTTGGGTATTAGGGAATTCCTTACTGGTGACCAGAAAATTTGGCAGTTACAAATGGCTGATGGAGATGCTTGGAGAGGGATGACCATGGTTTATCGGGTTCTCCATAACACAACCTGTACGCCCAGTTACTCCAGTGAAGATCACTATACCATAGTGGAATTAGAGCGGTTGCTAACTGTCAATCGAATTATAAATTTGAATCCACTACTGTCATCAATTGAAACACCGCATCTACTGATGATAGTGTGCAAGACCACTCAGGCAGTTAATGATGAGATAAGAGACACATTCAAGGAATTGTTCAGAATCCTGAAACAAAAGAACACAATGAAAATTATTCTTACCACTCAATCAGAAAGTGACATTGCTGCTTTTATAGAAGAAATAGCTACAGAAACAATCGGTGGAGGGTTCATTACAACACATGAACAGTTTTCTTGGAGTGATTTAACAGCCAGATCACAGAGAGAAATATTAGAGAAAAAAGTGATTTTTCAAGGCAGAAGGGTTGCCTTAAATCAACTGACATCTGCTGAATTAATGACAGGTTCCTTTCCCCTTGCAGACTTGTTACAAGAAAAGGAGCTTAGAATTGGTGAAGAACCTGTACTGTCTGCTAGCAGTGGTTACAATGAAAAGTACTATATCGATAGAACTTTTTATCACAACATCGTCATTAGACAGGACATTTTAAGTGATAAAAGAAAAGAAAAAAGTGATAAAGAAGAAATGGACGATGTATTGGCCAGTACGGAACAGGAATTCAAACAGCTCTCTCAAAATAACCCAAAGAAAAATGTTCATTGGCTAGAGAAAGACAAGTCAGGGGAACTTGTTTGGCAGCAGTCGCAAGGGAATTTAAAGATATTACGTGAATATGTTGATGCGCAGAAATCACACTCTTATGCTCCTAGCGATTTAGATAGGCTGTTGCAACAAGCAAAGCACAAGAGGATCATGCTAATTGCTGACAAAGCAGGAATGGGTAAATCCATCATACTGACACACCTGGCAAAACAAATCAAACAAACATTTCCATCCCACTGGCTGGTGCGAATTGATTTAAATGATTGCACAGAAATATTCAAGGCTCAGAAAGGAAAGAAGATGGATAAAGTGTGGGTACTTGAATTTATATCACGAAAAGTGCTAAAGCTTGAATCTAGTTTCGAGAAGGAGTTGTTTAAGAAGAGCTTTGAAGGAAATGAAGTTAACAAAGTAGTAGTAATGGTAGATGGTTTTGATGAAATCAGTCCCAGTTACAAAGAAACGGTCATTGACATGCTGCAAGTTCTGAAGCAGGCATCATTAGAGCAGCTGTGGGTCACCACCCGACCCCATCTGAGAGAGGAATTGGAGGATAACCTACAACAGGTGTCTTACACCCTACAGCCCTTCTCTGAAGTCGAGCAAGTTGAATTTCTAAAGAAATTCTGGCCTGAAAATTTAAATCTTGCAGGCACCAAACAACACAGATTACAAATTTATGCTACAGCATTAATCAGTAAGTTGGCACAGTCAATTAGTGATAAGGACAAAGAGTTCACCGGCATTCCTTTACAAACTCGCATGCTAGCTGAGGCTTTTGAAGAGGATTTTGCATCATTTTATCTGTCACAGAAATCAGAGCCTGAATTACCTCACAAGTTGGACTTGCTTGGTTTATACAGACGATTTGTTGATGGAAAATACGACATATATTATGAAGAAAAGTGCAAAACACCAGCAGGCAACGTGGCTGTAGAGGGGTTACGACAAAACTTTTTTGAACAATTACAAGAGGAGCATGAACGGTTAGCCTTAGAGGTGTTGTTTACTGAGGATCAGGTGACATTTCTGAGAAATGATCACCATTCTACATTTTCAGATGAAGATTTGGGTAGGATTGGTATAGCATACAGGAACAATGAGGGTAAGCCGCATTTCATCCACCGTACATTTGCTGAGTATTCCGTGGCCGAGTTCCTAATAAAACACCTGACCAAAGAAACTAAAAGTACGCAAGTGCAGAATTTTCTACTCCATGAGATTTTATTACGAGTAGATTTTAAAGTTATCAGAGCTTTTTTGAATGGGTTATTGGAAAAATATACGCCAACGGAAGAGGTTTTAAAACAGTGCGCAGAACTACTATATGAGCAGTGGAATGAGACAGAAGTGAATGGAATACTGGTAGGTTTTGAAACAGCACTACACACAGCTGCAGAAGAAGATAACGCTAATATAATTGGATTTATACTTGACTGCTTAAAATCAGGAGAACACTTAAATGTTCCAACAAAGATGTTGTTAGCCAAGAACTATAGGGAGCAAAATGTTTGGCATATGGCAGCAATGAATGACAGTGTACAGGCATTAAAAAAGATATGGAAATGGGGTGAATTGTTAGAGAAAAATTTTGTTCTGTGCAAAAGAGAGCAACTGAATGCAAAAGAGTTTAAGAACAATCTATTACTAACCAAAGACGAGTGGGGCAGCACTGCGTGGCACCTAGCAGCCGAAACAGGCACAGTAGAGGTGATGGAGACAATACGGAGTTTCGTTAAGGAAGCCCAAATAAATACACATGAATTGTTGCTAGACAAAAACAGGAAAGGAGAAAACGTCTGTCAAGTGGCAGTTGAAAATAACAATTTAAAATTATTAGAGAAAATCTGGGAATGGTGTAAAGAAGCACAACTGGAGCCAAATGAGTTAATGAATAAATTGATACTAGCCAAAGACCACTGTGGATACACGGCGTGGCACCGAGCAGCAAAAAATGGCAGTTTAGGGGCATTAGAGACATTATGGAGTTGGGCTACGGAAGCGGAACTAAACCCACATGAATTGTTGCTAGCACAAAGTGGCAAAGGATATACTGCCTGGCTAGTGGCAGCCAAGAATATGCAGTTAATATTATTGATGAAAATGTGGGACTGGGCCAAAGAAGTGAAATTGAATCCAGCTTTGTTGAAGGATAAATTTTTACTAGCCCAAGACAAGAATGGACACACTGCGTGGCACCGAGCAGCAGAAAGAGGCAGTTTAGAGACATTTGAGGCATTATGGAAATGGGCTAAGGAAGTGGAAGTAAACCCATATGAAATGTTGTTATCCAAAAATGAAGAAGGAAACACCGCCTGGCAAATGGCAGTCAAAGGATTGAATTTAGAAATACTGAAGAAACTGTGGATCTGGGCCAAAGAAGCACAAGTGAATCTAAATGAATTACAGAATAAATTTTTACTAGCCAAAGACAAGTATGGACACACCGCATGGCACCGAGCAGCAGAAAGAGGCAGTTTACAGGCATTTGAGGCGTTATGGGGTTGGGCTAAGGAAGTGAAACTAAACAAAGATAAATTGTTACTAGCCCAAACTGATGATAAAGTAACTGCCTTCCACTTGGCAGCAGGTGGAAATCATGTAGAAATATTACAGAAACTGTGGGTATGGGCCATAGAAACACAACTGAATTCAGATGAGATAAAGAATGAACTGTTACTAGCCAAAGACAAGTATGGATACACTGCGTGGCACCGAGCAGCAGAAGGAGGCAGTCTAGAGACATTAGAGTTATTACTGGGTTGGGCTAAGGATGTGCAAATAGACCTAGATTATTTGTTGCTATTCCAAAACGAGGAAGGAAACACCGCCTGGCAAATGGCAACCCACAAATTCCATTTAGAAGTACTGAAGAAACTGTGGGTCTGGGCCAAAGAAGCACAAATGAATACAAATCAGTTAAAGAATAATTTGTTACTATCCAAAGACTGGTATGGATACACTGCGTGGCACCGAGCAGCAGAACGAGGCAGTCTAGAGACATTAGAGTTATTACTGGGTTGGGCTAAGGATGTGCAAATAGACCTAGATTATTTGTTTCTATTCCAAAACGTGGAAGGAAACACCGCCTGGCAAATGGCAACCCAAAAATTCCATTTAGAAGTACTGAAGAAAATGTGGGTCTGGGCCAAAGACATGCAACTGAATCCAGATGCTTTAAAGAATAATGTGTTACTAGCCAAAGACCAGTATGGAAACACTGCGTGGCACCGAGCAGCAGAAATAGGTGATTTAGTGGCATTAGAGACATTTTGGAGTTGGGCTAAGGAAGTGGAACTGAACACAGACGAATTGTTGCAAGCAGAAAATACAAAGAGAAAAACTGCCTGGCAAATAGCAACGAAAAGAGGCCATTTTGAAATATTACAGAAACTGTGGACTTGGGCCAAAGAAAACCAAATGAAACCAAATGAGTTAAAGAATATATTATTACTAGCCAAAGACGAGGATGGATACACCGCGTGGCACCAAGCAGCACAAAAAGGCAGTTTACAGACATTAGACACATTATGGAGATGGGCAAAAGATGTGCAACTAAAGCCAGCTGAATTGCTCCTATTGCAAAATAAGGACGGAAATACCGTCTGGCAAGTGGCAGCAAGAAGAGTCCATTTAGAAGTAATGAAGAAACTGTGGGAGTGGGCCAAAGAAGTGGGGCTGAATGCAAATGAATTAAAGAATAAATTGTTACTAGCAAAAGACAAGTATGGATACACCGCGTGGCACTGGGCAGCACGAGAAAGCAGTTTACAGGCATTAGAGATATTATGGAGTTGGGCTGAGGAAGAGAAACTAAACCCACGTGATTTGAGGAATAAGCTGTTGCTAACCCATAAGAGGAGAGTACAAAGCCTCTGGAACATGGTACCTGTAAGAAAAAATGAAGACGTATTAAATAAACTGTGGGTCTGGGCGAAAGAACTGAAACTGGATCAAAATGATGTAAAGAATAATTTGTTACTAGCTACAGACAAATATGGAGAAACTGCGTGGCACAAAGCAACAGAAAGAGGCAGTTTACAGGCATTAGAGTTATTATGGAGTTGGGCTAAGGACATGGGGCTGAGCAAAGTGACAATGAAGAACAAGTTGTTGCTAGCCAAGAATCAGCTTGGTGAAACCTCCTGGAATATTGCAGCTAGGATTAGTAATGCAGATGTGTTAGGGAAACTGTGGGTGTTGGCAAAAGAAGTCAAACTGAAACGAAGTGAGTTAAAGGATAAACTGTTACTAACCAAAGACAAGGAGGGATTCACCACGTGGCACACAGCAGCATTGAATGGCCATTTAAAGGCATTACAGACATTATGGATTTGTGCTAAAGAAGTGGGGATAAACACAGATGAATTTTTCCTAGCCCAAACCAAGGATGGAGATACTGCCTTAAAATTGGCTGTACGGAACAACAATGTACCAACACTACAGACATTGCTGTTATGGGCTGAAGGAACACAACTAAGTGTTCAGGAAAAATTCCTACTAGCCAAAGACAAATATGGAGACACCATTTGGCACCAAGCAGCAGAGGAAAGCTCTTTACAGGCATTAGCGACATTATGGTGTTGGGCTAAGGAACAGGGGCTAAACACGGATGAATTGTTGCTAGCCAGAAATAATTCTGGACTCACCGCCAGGCAACTGATAACACAAAACCATTTAAATTCAGCAGAGAAACTGAGGGTCTGGGAAACAGAAGTGCAACGGAATTCACAATTATGGAAGAGATGGTGGAACTCCTGTTAAAGAATTAGCTAGCTGTTTAATGTCTTTGTAAAGGAAAATGGCATATGACTGGGTCGAAGATATGCATATACCAAGTACGCTTAAGAACAGAAACATATATGTTGGAAAAATGGCTTATAAGTTCTAGGTCAGGAGTGTTTTATGTTTGTGAAATGCAGAATCCAAAATTTTATTGGAGACTTGCCTTCTGGAGCCAAGGGCAGTCTTCATCCTGGGGGGAGGGTGAGTCAGATGTGCTGAAGAAGTGACACAGACGTGCACGCACACACAGATTAGAAGTCCTGAAGACAGTGTCACAACTGTGTGACAGTATTCAGTGTAGACTGACTGCAGGAACAGGAGGAAGTGCTAAAGGTGAAATATTGGCTGTACAGTTGGGAAAGGAGCAAACAGACCAAGTAAAAAACACAGCAACACTCAATAAAAAGAGGACATAATAACAGGCTGCAAACTGTCACTGACAGAACAGGACATAACAACAGGCTGCAAACTGTTACAGACAGAACAGGACATAACAACAAGCTGCAAACTGTCACTGACACAACATGACATAACAACAAGCTGCAAACTGTCACTGACACAACAGGACATAACAACAAGCTGCAAACTGTCACTGACACACAACAGGACATAACAACAAGCTGCAAACTGTCACTGACACAACAGGACATAACAAGCTGCAAACTGTCACTGACACACAACAGAACATCACAAGCTGCAAACTGTCACTGACACACAACAGGACACACCATGTATCAACTGTGGGCAGTCATTGACTGATGACTGTTTTGATGACTCAGCAGTAAACAGTGGACCCTCAAAAACTGTGATGAAATTGTAGGACTTGCTGACAGCTGTGTTGTTATATGTGTAAATGTACAGTGTGAGCCGGTTATAATTTTAAATGGTAATATATCATTATTATGTGTGGGGCTAACAGCTGAGATTGGAAAATATACAAAGAAAGTCGGTTCATATTTTGGTTTTTTCTGTAGAGAGCTACAAGGACAGTCTGGGTAACTTACACAATAAATTACTGCCTACACTGTTTATATAAATACATACAGTTTTGTGTGATTTGAGTTTTGTTAAGGGAAATAAAATATTAAAATAGCCAAAAACCTCCAGGAATTCCTTCTGGCTGAGTAGGGATAAATGTTGAATAAAAATGGTTTGTGTGTGTATATATATATATATATGTATAAATAACAGTAGTACAAATTGTGATTAACAAGACAGGCAATGTATCTATATTGTAACATTCAGGTGCACTCGTGCAACGACTGTAGCCGTGGAAAGGCAGCAAGTATTATATATTCTGTGTGTGTGTTTGTAGCCTTAGTTTTCCAGCGTATATAGTTCATGTGCGCCATACTGTCATCTGTGGTCTGTCTGACTCTACATTATTTTCCACACTATATCATACATGGCATGATGAGGATGTGTGGACAGACGGACAGACATGACAAAGCTGACAGTCACGTTTCACAATTTTGCAAACGTGCCTAAAAATGAAACATGTGATATTTTTATATTCACTCACTTTGTATTAGAAATGTAAAATCATGTGATTTACTTGGGCACAATTAAGTAATTCTTTCCAGATGTAAACCTGGATATGTATTATGAAAATTAGTGTGTATAACATCATGTAGATTGTAGTAATATTATTTGTTTGTATACTCACTGTGTGGTCAGGACAAGACCTGGTGACAAAATCCTTTGGTGGTTTAGAATAATTTCCTGTGTCATCTATTGATAGTAAGTGGTTTACGTTGCATCACTGCCAACCTGTATTCAACAATTAATCACATTTATTATATGGATATATGTAAAGTATACTGTATAGATGAACTGTTGTTTGTAATTGCTTACTATATAATAAACCTGTTATGTATATTGCAACACACTGCCAGCTGTATACAGTAGCAGATGTGGACAGAACAGAATGTGCTGAAGATAGATATGGAAGTTGTTGTGTGTGATGTTGAGCAATGTACAGTGGATATGTTACAGATGTCATCTGTATGGCATGAAGAACAGGAAGGCATGTTTATGGGATATAGATATGGACCTTCATTCTGTGATGTCATGCAAAGTACTGTGTAGATAGGTAGACAGCATCTGTAGTGTTCGATATTTATCTATTTTATGTATATTTTATATTTTTGTACTTAGTAACAGTCATGTATGATATCCATGACACAGCTTACTTTCTAATTCCATGGAGCACAGTCCTTCTTGAGAAGCTAACGGGTTTTCAGCTAGTCAAGAAATTCCCCACATTTTATGGAACCCGAATGTTCATTACCACATTCATAATCCTTCATGACACAACAGCACACATAAATGAAAACTAAAATGTGTAGCACAAATCTGCAACAGAACTACTCTGTGTCTTGATTAAAAAAGGTTCAGAAGCACTGATTTAATTGGTGGCTTCTCACTCAAAGCAAAGCAGTGTCTGTCAGAAAACACATTGTGCTGTCAAGCTTCTGGTGTACGCCACTGACTAGCATACCCTACTGCCACTGATGCTGGTCACTATGGGAGGAATTTTAGCTGGACAGCCAGGATAGATTTTCTGTGTTCGGGTCGAGATGTCTGCTGTCTGAGGAGCGTGACGCATGTCCCCTCGGTAACAGTGACATGTGACAGACTGGTAGCAAGCACATGGCTGGCCAGCTGCAGAAATTTTGTGAAAAGATAGGAACAAAATGATGCATTTCTACGCTTGGTAATTTATATGCACAGTACAATAAACTGGGCACCTCTCTTTCAATTCCATGCTAATCTGTAGCATGTGACCAGACTGTCACCAGTTCATGCCTAGAATATTAAGGAAGGATCTAGGAACCCTGTTTTCTGATTTTCGGAGTTTCAAACTCAACCAGAGTATGTTTAACATGTGGCTGGCCACAGGGCACTCTCAAACACTTAGTCCACGATAATTTCTGACCCGAAAGTCCAAGTATCGTTGCATAATCCTAAAGATACCATTTTAGGCATGTTAAAAAAAATTATTTAGAAAAGCAACAGGTTTGTTGTGTCTTGTGTGTCTGTGAGACCATGTGGAAAACCGCAACTGCCATCAGAAAGATTTCTGTCAAGTTCAAAATTCGCCATTTTTAGTTAAGTTAGACAAAACATTCCAATTCAGTTACAAGCAGACTTTAAGATCAATATATAGAGGGCACCAAGTGTCAAGGGCCTTTTGTGCCACCCTGTATTTATGAAATCTTGCCACGATTGTCTTTATGAATGAGACAGACTGTGCTCTGTGTAAGGCATGTGTTGAGGCCAAAGAAACAGTTAAGCATCAAGTGTCACTGTTCGCAAATTATTAATTGTACATCTGTTGCTAAGATACAAAGAAATCATAATGTGTGTGTTAAAATACTGAGTGTTTTTCCAGAAAATATTCAGTAATTTAACATCCAGGCAGAATAACACAACAAACACACCAGAAGAGTTACGTTCTGTGAACATTTCCAAACATGCTTTACACTGACTTGTCTACACGGTGTATCTGTGAATCAACAAAGAACCGACTCCAAGCAGCTGACTCCTTCTGAAGGTGACAGTTGCTCATCTGGTACAGAAATTCCCTGTCCTTTATGAAGGCAAACTTCATCACCATGTTGACAAAAGTACACCATGTTGACCCCTCATAAGCAAGACCAGTGCTTCAGTACATAAGCAGAATATTCCAAACCGTCTTTTCAACGCTACAGTGTGGTAACAACTTATTACACCATGCGGTTCACACTGTACAACATATACAAATATCTAAATTGGTCAAACAAACTGGCCACACCCAGTAATCATTCTCTGCAAGCTAACAGTTGCTCACCTGTCATACACCTCCCCTGCCTTTTACAGAAACTTTAAGGTTAGTCAGTCCTTACCCAAGCCAGATTAATCCTACTGATACCCTCCTGTTCTAATTCTTGAAAATCCATTTGAACCCTTCAGCACTCCCCTCAGTGCACCAAACTGCATTACTGTATTTTGGGTTCATTTAAATTTAAAAATCTTCCATCCTGGAGGGCAGTTGGAATTTAAATCACAGCGTCTCTGAACAGTCAATGCTATCCTCCTGCCTATGCCCAGGTCATACAAGTCATTATGGTTTTCCAATGAAAATTTGTTATGCATTACTCACCACTCTCACATATGCTACATGCTTTGCCCATTGCAACCTGCTGGATGTAATAATTCTGATGTTTAGTAAAGCATACATTTGGAACTCCACATTATACGGTCTTCTCCGCCCTAATTTGAGATTGAAAAGCCAGTTATTAAAAAAGCTGTCATTATCAAATTTTATGTACAGCCATTCATGCATACTGAAGTAACAAATTATGATATTTATACCACAAAATAGTTTTATGTGTTCTGTTCACGACACAGTTCACAACAAACAACTGATCATACAGCACACTGTTCATAAACTGCTTGTATTCTGGGGTCACCTTAATATTAATAAAATTGCATGATCCCCCCCCCCAAAAAAAACCAATATATTAACAACAGTAAATAAGTTATTTATAAAGTTCAAAACAACTGCTGATGAATGTTAATGATATTTACAAAGCAGTATGTTTACTGAATTCAGCACTTTCAAATTAACACAGCCTTGTCCTATCAGTTCATACATAAGCATCGCACATTTTCAGTGGCACCAAAATAAAACGTTTCATAGCCCCTTTGTAGCTAAGGCTCCTGGTGTGTGAAACAGACCGCTTGGCCACAGCAGAACTGTGATTCACCGGTACACGTTCTGCCACACAGAAGTAATTGTGCGCACACAGAAAATATTGCATACTGCAAATAAATATCACACTTCTTCAGTTCAGGAACACAGCTTGAGAGCACTAAACAGATGTGTGTTCAAGTCACTGTCATATGTAACATGGTAACTGTTCGTAACGCAGACACATGCCGAGGTTGTCATCTGGTGACTCCTCTCTGGTGCCTGGACCAAACTGTACCCGGATGTTGAATGGAGTTGTGCTACCTGGAAAAAATAAGCCACAGTAAAAGTGACGTACACCTGCCTACATCCACATGTTAACAAAGTGGCTCTTACTCACTCTCAATGCGGCAGGGTGTCTCTCCCTGGCTACAGAATGAACTGCCACAGTGCAGCAGGTCACAGACCCCAGGGCCACCGGATTCAGGCTGTGAACATAATGACACAGTTTATGATACCTTCCGTTTTAGAACAGCACTCAGAGTGGTGCAGTCAGTATAGCGACTGTGCTACAAACCAGATGGTCTTAGGTTTGAGTCTGGTAGGTTTTGGAGAATTTTCTTTTCTCTGAAATGTCCAGACCTGTTCTGAGACCCACCACGGTTCTGTGCCAGGCACAACGCAGCCAAAGCATTAAGTTAACCCCTCACCTTCACCTAGTGGCAAGGTTAAGAACGAGTGGAGCTTTACCTCTACTATAATGAGGCTTATTCATATAACCATTGTTGCTGCCGAGAAGCAATAAGTATTAAATGTGCTGAGTGTGTATTTGTAGCCTTAGTTACAAACAGCATGCACAGAGCATGTGCCATATTATACTGTCATCTGTGGCCTGTCTAGTTCTAACCAAGTTCTTCCACATTATCTCATAAATGCCATAATTTTTGTAAAAAAAAAAAAAAGTTATTTAACACAAAATGTGTGTTTTGATTTTCTCTACAAATTTTGCTTGAAAAATTTCTCATTCTAAGAAGAAATCAGGAAGATTTTAACATAAATGTACATATATCGGTCTTCACGTAAAGC
>Ga0136643_10008588_pt1 | contig 14956 bp, 8 predicted proteins | sample TergutLab28metaG_FD_96883 | JGI IMG/M metagenome (GOLD analysis project Ga0136643, IMG submission 96883) | Labiotermes labralis P1 segment gut microbial communities from Petit-Saut dam, French Guiana - Lab288 P1 (version 3) (version 3) | ecosystem: Host-associated > Arthropoda: Insects >... | reverse complement strand
TTAATCTGTGACTATTTCTAGTGTGACTTTAGCAAGGAATATATAGGTCCCTGAGGATGGTCTTAGGACCGAAATATGTCGGAGCGTTTTTAATGTTTTAATGTGTAAATTTTATATATGTGCAGTAGTTGTTGTAATAATTGAGTAACTCGACAACATGCAAGGTCTAACAATGAAAATAAGGAACGTACGTTTACGCGTATGTGTACACACACACACACAGACACAGAGCGGTCCTTTTATCCTTTTGTCGTGTATCTGAACACAGCAGTTCTGTTTCTTAAACATGTTGTATCCGCCGGGACATGGCGTGTCACGGAGAAACCGCACAGAGGCCACTCCCTAAACGGTGTTTATGTACGCATGAACACTATTTACAGTTTACGCAATAACGTACCGTGTCCAGAATGTCTGTGATGCGGCAGCCTGGCCTGGTGACCCGAGGCATGACCCTAGCTACAGTGCTACCAGTCTGCACAACCCGCAGTTCCCGGTCAAACAGCAGATGGAACGGAAAGACTCGGCAGAAAGTGGATGGACTCACTTTTGGCTCTGCACACACAACGAATACCACCACAGTGAATGCTCTGGTTCTTAATACAACACGCACTTCAAGTTTCTTAAATTCTCTAATTTTCTCACACAAAAATATCTGGTCTCCGTTGTCATTTTAAACATATTTCTACTCTTTACAATTAACGTGTCTTAATTAATCTTCAAACGTCAGAATGTCGGTTGAAAGTGTGATGTTAATCTTACAGAAGAATAAGAAACCAACTAGATGTCACTTTTACGTTATTCTTTATTTCTCCTTTACAAGTTGCTCAACATGTTTCGGGCAACCATGTGCCCATCTTCAGGAGCTGAAGACTGCGTAGTGTTATCGCCACGTGTTGGTATTGGCTGCAGGAAGGCTGTCAGAACCGGTTAGCAAGTAGTGTGTCCATTGAGGACACACTACCTGCTAACCGGTTCTGACAGCCTTCCTGCAGCCACGGCACAATACCAACACGAGGCGATAACTCTACGCAGTCGTCAGCTCCTGAAGATTGGCACATGGTTGCCCGAAACATGTTGAGCAACTTGTAAAGGAGAAATAAAGAATAACGTAAAAGTGACATCTAGTTGGTTTCTTATCCATACCGAATTACGATGCACGGTCAACCACAATCAGATTTACAGACGAATTTTTTTCAAATGAAGCCAACTAGGTGTACACTACTTCTTAGAATATTTGTTTCAACTTCTCCACATGTTTCAGGCATCTATGTGACCATCATCAGAAGAACTTACTGTATCTGCGCGACAGTGGTATTTTTCACTCTGTAAGGGTGGCTGTCTGGTCTGCTGGTTGGGATGAGACTCATCTTGGTCTCGGTAACGTTTGGTTTCTGTGCTGAAAGTCTTCCAGGAACAGGTCGGTGTGTGTTAGGACCCTGCACGGAAACTCGCACAAAATGCAGACCCTTAAATAGCCGTGCACTGTGCTGTTAATATAATTCCTCACGTCAGCAAGTGTTTTTATCAAATACTGTTGCAGATTACCTATAGAAAGAGTCTGAACTTGATCAGCTTCTGGCCGAGAAGCCTTCCCCGGACCCGATAGCTGGGTGATGAGGAACTGGATGTGATCGCACTCTTCTTTCGTCTTCAGGATCTCCACTTCGACTTCTGTACCGTGCAGTTTGCTGGCCACCGTCTGCACCAACAGTCGTGAGTCATGATGATATTTTACCTAATATCGTTATTATTTTGTTCCATATATGAAAGTTTTGAATGTAACAAGAAATGAGAACTACTCAATATATTTACTCAATGAACGAGATTACTTAAGAATTTCTGTACTAAAACCAACTAGATGCACCGATGTATCAAATTCATTTTATTTTGGAATGATACTCTACATGTTTCGGACGGTATTTCCGTCTATCATCAGGAGTTCAAGACTGTACATACACTGCTTTCTGCTTGCTAGCAAGCAGAAAACAGTGTCTGTTTGACAGCTGTATGTACAGTCTTGAACTCCTGATGATGGACGGAAAGGCCGTCCCAAACAGGTGGAGTGTCATTCCAAAATGAAATAAATTTGATACATCGGTGCATCTAGTTGGTTTTATTATAGAAATAATATTACGATGCATGGCCCTATGAACGTCAAATTACTGAAGAAGTTATGCTGAGTTCGAATATGGTTCGAGACATTGACTGTTTTGATTGAGGTTTTTTGTCGACTGTCTCTGTTACGCGAGGTAATTTAATGGACGGTACCTCAAACAGGGCTACTACCACTTCTTTTACATTTTGAGCCCTTTATTTACCAATAATGTCACAGATTTAAACACTATTATCTGAGAAATTGACATTATCTTTCAATAACTCGCAAATAAATATACTAGGTCTTCGTTCCCCTGGGATAAAACGCCACGTGACTTGGTGATCGGTGACTGAAGTATCGTGACAGTGTGTTAGCCTCATCTTCGTTGGTAGAAAAGTTTTTATGGAATACTGGATCTTTGCGCGCAGTTAACGAATGTGGTTTATCTACTACCCCCACCCCCATATGATTGTGCTGTTTTGTTTAGATAAAAATGTGACTTTACCTTTACGATACCGATGACAATGTGCTCGAGACCAGGACGGTCGGAGTAGTAATGCAGCATAAGGGCTCCATCTTCAGGTCGCTCGGTACAACGAAAGGACGGGGCACGCATCCCTGGATACAGGGTGCCCAGGTGATCGTGCAGTGCGTCCAAGTTCTGAAGTCATGCAAATAAAGGGAGTATTCAGGAGCATAATACAGAGCGGGAATGAGATTTACTTCAGCGTGATGTTTATCCGAAATAGTAAGTGTTACTGAAACGTGATATTAGGTGTCTTACCGTAACGTCGAGTAGATAAAAGTAAAATAAGAACATTCATAACTTTGGCATTCTTCCGACACGCATCGAGCCCCACATCATGTTCAGAAATGTGTTCTGTATTAACGCAAGCCATTAAACTTATTCTCAACATCACCTAAGTCCTGGGCTTAGTTTATACAGTGTGTTTCAAGAGGTGTCTGCGATACTTCGGGACAACTTTCCTTAGGTTAAATTACAACGATATAACTAATAATACTTATATCCGAAGTAGAACAGTTATGGAGATAATGGCGAGATAAGTTTTAAAGAATGAGAATTGTATTTGTTGATCAACAAATACATATTAAAACTGGGAGGAATCTGAAGCTCCTGTAATGTTAATACCTGTACTTAATACACAATTAGTATCTGTGGGACATAAAGATAAGATAAATTAGTAACTGAGTGACAGAAATATTAATTAAGCACTAGTTTTTAAGTACTTTACATTACATTGTATTAGGTCTGGGCTTGGATATCGGCTCAAGGATGGACCTGCTCAGTGCACGGATAACACAAGCACTTTAGACCGATACAGTATTTTTTTAATAAGCTAACAGTTCATCTGCTGAAAATATAGGGGCATGTATTTAAAATTCGAAACTTAATAACCATAACTTGACGCATGAAATGCGTGTAGTAGCATATAAGAAACATATTACTAGTAAACTGAATATTTCAATACACAATACAGCAGACAGCCGAGAATTCATTCTGTAAATTTAATAAAGTAAACACATTACATTACCAGTAGTGGTATATGGATCCGAATGTTGGGTATTAACAGAAAACATTAAGCAGAAATTATTGGTATTCGAAAGGAGGTTATTGAGAAGAATTTTCGGCCCAACGCAGAAAACAAATGGAGAATGGAGACAAAAAAAAAAACAAACGAGGAGCTGGAAAACCTGATTAACATGAAAATATAGTAAGGCACATTAAAAGTAAGAGACTGAGTTGGGTGGGACATGTTGAAAGAAAGCCTGATGAAAGAGTAGTTAAAAGCATTTATAAATGGAAACCACACGCAACAAGACCGAAAGGAAGGCCAAGATTAAGATGGAATGATGACGTGAGAGACGATTTGAGGAAGATGGGAGTAAATAATTGGAAACAGAAGGCACAGGAAGGGAAACCATGGAGAGGAGTAATTGAGCAAGCCAAAACTCACACAGAGTTGTAGAGCTGAGAATGAAGAAGAAGAAACACATTACATTATTACCCAAGCGGCGTTTTTCTTAGAAGTGAACAGACGGAGCGTGAGTCTTTCAGAATGTAACAAAAATATCACATTGTGGTGTGATCTCCGTATATTTATGGGAGGGGTAATAGGTACTCCATTATCGGCAGAGACAGGAACAACCCCTGCTTCACCAATAGGTATACCACGGGATATTTACAGAGGTTGAGCACAGATTAAAACTAATGTTTTGCCTTTGCCTTTGAGGTTCTAGTCAATAATTTAGTCAGTAAGTTGTTTCGGAGTTGATACGGAGTTTGATTGCCTTTCAATTGTTCTTGAAGCGCGTGGAAGATGTTTCGGAAGGAGATGTGACGCCGACGGTATTTATGTGATAATTCAGAACTAGAGGTGGGACAGGGGTTTGAAGTACTGCTGGACGTTCTCTTGAGAATAGGCTGCATACTGTCATAAGATGGTTTGTCGTTTGTACAGCCTTTTCAGGACAGCTGCAGGTTGGCGAGGGCGTCTTTTTCGTTTTGTGGAGGTATGAACGGAAACTGCCGTGATTTGTTAAGAAATGTGTGAGAATGAATTTGGGCCAAAGGGGAAGGGAGAGTCTGTGGAAGATGGTTGGTATGAATAGTTTAGTTTGGGATGCATTTGCGGAGATTATGTATGTTGCGTTTCAAATTTTTATGTAATAATCTTCCAGTATCTGCTTTCCTCGATTTATTGGAATTGCGTCGTAAGCGATGGTAGTACTGTAGCTCGCGGCTGTTTTGGCCAAGTAATCTGCCCTCTCATTGCCCTTCAGGCCTGCGTGTCCTTTGACCCAGCGAAAGGTGATCGAAGTAGAGATCTTTAGTTCAATTGTTTTCAATCTGGTGACAACGGCTAAAGGATGTGTTGTGTGCTTGTTTGCAATGACAAGTATCGCTGCTTTGGAGTCAACGTTGATTGCGTAGGAGGAGGTTTTCTGCCGTTGGCTCGGGATGTAGTCTACAGCCATGATTATTCCACAGAGTTCAGCTTGAAAGGCTGTACATGTGATATTTAGCCTCTGAGTATCAGTGTCTTCCTTTTATCGTTGGTTCCAGGATCATTTTGTAGCCCACTAGCGTACTATCTCAGGAAAAACCGGAGTTTTTCTGCCGACGATAATGTGGCAAGTGCCTGAATCTATTCATGTGGCGTCTATGCCCAACCCCCTCCCTCATAAGATTTTCTGGCGTGGGGCCTAATTAATCAGAGAGAAAAGTTACCTTCCTGTGTTACGTAGAAGAACGATGCAAGTAAGAATTTTGAATTTTAACGCTAAAATATTTTCTTCTTGGCTTGTAAGTGAATAGTAGACGAGGTACAAATTTTGTGTTTTGCCCGCTGTAGATTCCATCGCTGGCAGTAGCCTACATATACATGAGTTTCGCTTACCTGTAAGAAGTCCCGCGGTGTTGCCCCAAGTACTTGAAGGATTTTGTCATAACCGGAGTCTTGACAGAATTCGAAAAATGCTTTTCCGAATAGTTCCAGAATAGCATTGGCGGGAATTTCTGAAAATAAAGACAAGTTTTGCGAAAATCGTGTGTGCATTTAAGAAGCCGTTGGTAACAGTGACTTATAAATGTTATGCTGACATCCAAGCTGTTCGAGTGGAATAATTACTTACTTACTTACTTACTCCATAGTGCAGAGTCCTTCTTGAGCAGCTAACTGGTTTGCAGCTAGTCAAGAAATTCCCCGCATTTCACGGAACCCGAAGGTTCATTACCGCACGCACAAGTGTCCGCCACCTGTCTCTATCCTGGGCCAGCCCAGTCCAGTCCAATTTACCCACATCCCACATCCTGGAGATCCATCCTAATATTATCCACCCATCTATGCCTAGGTCTCCCCAGTGGTCTCCTTCCCTCCTAGTGAAATATAGAAGCAAAATTGGAGTAGAAAGATTAAAGACTCAATGAGATAACTGTGCGAGAAAATTTGTATTATATGACTAAATGTGTATAGAAATAACGCACAAGAATTAATAAAATTTGCAACGCCGTCAAATTTATTGATATTCTAGGGATAAAGCACTAAATCATGTACAAAAATTCTTCTGTCTTTTAGAATAATTTACTTCCCAGTCGCTGTTGTGTGTGCGGTTATACAAGACGATCTCCAGATCAGAACAGGTAAATTTGTATCAATCCCTCTGTAGGTCTGGACGGGCTCAAAGTGTTCCAGGAAGCTGAAGCTCTTAGATTCCACGACAGTTGGCACATACAGGTGGTAAGGATGTCAGCCCCACGAACTGGCCACCTTTACCTACAGAAAATATTCCCGGTATTCATTTTTGTTAAAGGCTGGGTTGAACCCAGGGAATTGAAACGGCGACCTTCCGGCTTGCAGAGCAGTGGCTTAACCTACTGCGCCACCGTGTGCCCCAGATCAGAACAGTAGCTACGAATAAATTGAATACGCTTACACCCCAACCAGAAGGGGTGGTCCTCCAGTTTTAGATATATACCAGGTTTCAAAAATTCTTCACCCTCACAAAAGTTACAAAATTTTTCAGAAGTACAAATCGGAGTGCTACATTGTTAAATATTTTGTTACTTCTCTGACATATTACAAAATCATTTGCGCTCAGACGTGGCTTATAGTTATGTGAAAGATGAAAAATTACATCCACATAGGTCATGTTTTAGACTTGAGGAATGAGATGAAACAGGAACGGAAGTGCGAGATTTCTGACTTTCGCCGTGGTATGGTTGAGGCCTTCTCTCTTTTCAGATGTTACGCTGCATAGGTTTGTAGTTAGTTACCCCCGACGGTTCGGAATAACCTCTCTCTTCCACCTTCAAGGGCCACGTAGTCAAGGAAGAATTCGTCCTGAACTTGATCCTTAGAGGGGAGACCGACAGGTTGTCCCGAGAAGTCTCTAACCAGCCACCAACCTACTCGGCGTAACATCCCAGAAGAGTTAAGGTTTCAGAAGGAGAAGTGTCCGGAAAATTCACATCACACTTACGCAAAACACCTACTGCTGCTTGGATGAGATTGTAGGTTAACTCGTCGTCATAAATCTGACGGACCAAGAATTGGCCTTCCATGGCAACATCGGCATTCTTCCTGCAAGATATAAACATACAAATGTAGCTACATTACAAGCTATAAACATACAAATGTAGGTACGTTACAAGCTGTAAACATACAAATGTTGGTACATTACAAGCTGTAAACATACAAATTTAGGTACGTTACAAGCTGTAAACATAAGAGTATAGGTATGTTACAAGATATAAACATACAAATGTAGGTACAATACAAGCTGTAAACATACAAATGTAGGTACGTTACAAGCTGTAAACATAAGGATGTAGGTACGTTACAAGATGTAAACAAACAAATGTAGGTACGTTACAAGCTGTAAACATAAGAATGTAGGTATGTTACAAGATGTAAACGTAAAATGTAGGTACGTTACAAGCTGTAAACATACAAATGTAGGTGCGTTACAAGCTGTAAACATAAGAATGTAGGTATGTTACAAGATGTAAACATACAAATATAGGTAAGTTACAAGCTGTAAACATACAAATGTAGCGACGTTACAAGTTGTAAACATACAAACGTAACAACGTTACAAGCTGTAAACATAAAAATGTAGCGACGTTACAAGTTGTAAACATAGAGACGTAACAATGTTACAAGCTGTAAACATACAAATGTAACAACGTCACAAGCTGTAAACATAGAAATGTAACAACGATACAAGCTGCAAACATACAAATGTAGCGACGTTACAAGCTGTAAACATACAAATGTAACAAAGTTACAAGCTGTGAACATACAAATGTAACGACATTACAAGTTGTAAACATACAAATGTAACGACGTTACGAGTTGTAAATATACAAATGTAACGACGTTACGAGCTGTAAACATACACATGTAGCGACATTACAAGTTGGAAACATACAAACGTAACAATGTTACAAGCTGTAAACGTACAAATGTAGCGACGTTACAAGTTGTAAACATACAAACGTAATAACGTTACAAGCTGTAAACATAAAAATGTAGCGACGTTAAAGTTGTAAACATACAAACGTAACAACGTTACAAGCTGCAAACATGCAAATGTAGCAACGTTACAAGCTGTAAATATAGAAATGTAACAACGATACAAGCTGTAAACATACAAATGTAGCGACGTTACAAGTTGTAAACATACAAACGTAACAACGTTACAAGCTGCAAACATGCAAATGTAGCAACGTTACAAGCTGTAAACATAGAAATGTAACAACGATACAAGCTGTAAACATACAAATGTAGCGACGTTACAAGTTGTAAACATGCAAATATAGCAACGTTACAAGCTGTAAACACACAAATGTAGCAACGTTACAAGCTGTAAACACACAAATATAACTACATTACAAGTTGTAAACATACAAATGTAACAACGTTACAAGTTGTAAACATACAAATGTAACGACGTTACAAGCTGTAAACATAGAAATGTAACGACATTAAAAGTTGTAAACGTACAAATGTAACGACGTCATAAGTTGTAAGCATACAATTGTAACGACGTTAAAGCTGTAAACTTACAAATGTAGGTACGTTACAAGCTGTAAACATACAAATGTAGGTACGTTACAAGCTGTAAACATGAAAATGTAGCAACGTTACAAGCTGTAAACATGAAATGTAGCAACGTTACAAGGTGTAAACATACAAATGTAACGAGGTTACATGTTGTAAACATATAATTGTTGCTACGTTAAAAGATATAAACTTACAAATGTAGTAACTTCATAAGCTCCTATTAGTTTATGAGAATCTGATTATCCTTCTTACAATCGATACTTTCTCCAGCTTTTGAAATCCAGAGATTTTGCGTCATGTATTCGAAAAGTCGGCAGCTAGACCCTACCCTGGGAACATTTTTATATCCCGCTAGGTTTTATACCATTCTGTTCCCACGAAAAAGATATGTGTGAATTTGTTACACATATTTGTGCTACGCACATCACACAGCTCAAACTTGTGATCTGATTAGACTTTTTGAATAAGGCTAAAATAAAACTTTCAATTTCTTCTTTATGTAATTTTATCTAATCGCCTACTAACCTCAAATTCTTTACATATAACACCCCATAAGCACATTTCCTCACAATACATAGTTTCTTTTAGCAAGAATGCAGCTTTTTTACAATGGCGCAACAATCCCAGTGGGTCAAGGCCTCATTGTCGAAATTTCATGATCACACTCAGACGCACCACACTTGGTAGGACTCCTCTGGACGAGTGATCAGCCCGACGCAGAGACCTCTACCTGACAACACACAATATTCACAACAGACATACATCCATGTTCCCGGTGGGATTGTAACCCACAATCCCAGAAAGCGATCGTCCACAGACCCACGCCTTAATCCGTGCGGCCACTGGGATCGGTAATAATGCAGTTAGGGAACATATAAACACCGAACGGAAGTTGTGACGTTGAAAAAAAAATACCTGAGCGAATCCGTTCGCTGTATCTAGCCTGTGTATAATTTTTTATTCATCAGATAGCAGAACTTACTTGATTTTCTCCCAGGTTTCTTCTCCAAACGTCTTCACCACAAGCAGTTCCAGAGCGTAGTTCACAAACCCGTACTGTAATAAATCACACATAAAGACACACACATTTAGTAACTGTCGGTCTAGCATATATCTGCTTGGAAAACTGATATTTGGTCATTTGGTTAAGAAATTGGGCGCATACGTGAAATTCTGTTATTCATTACTGTATTTACAGGAGTCCACCATTGAACGCACAGTTGTGTAAAAATGTTTTATACAATTGTGGGCCCGCAATATGTAGCAGTTTCGTGTGTTGTAATATTATTGTAATTTTAATAAAAATTGTATGATTTGTTGGTTTGAATTGTAATAATTGAATTACATGGCACGGAATGGAGGATGTGATTTTACTCACTACCTGACGTTTTAATGAGCATTTCTTTATTATTCTTCAATTTCGAGATTTATGTTAACATTTTATATGCATTTCTAATTTCCTCCACATCTTAAGCTCCAGTATCTTCTTCTTGGTGTGGTCACCATTATGATATTTGGTGACACGTACAAATTGCTTGACTCTTCATTATGCTGTTTTATCCTCTTTCTCCTCGCTCCGTAACTAACTCTTATAACAATAACACATTTGCAAGCACAATGTATGTCTCTCTCTCTCTCTGTCTCTTACTGTCTCTTTTGTTACGATGGAACACTGCTCTTCATAGGCAAGCCTGCAGTACACAGCATTTGGAATGATAGATTAGCGTATTTTAATATTGACGGTTTTAGGCAGCAAAGAGGAATTCAATCATTTCTGCTTTGAACTGTTGGAAGTATCCCAAAAATACATATTCCTTTTAATTTTGCAAATGAAGTTCCAATTTGAATTGTCATTTACAATTTTGCCACATTTTTAAAAAATTGAATATCTACCGTTATGTTATTACTTTTTTTGCGTTGTGGTATTCAATCATTTCTGTTTTGAACTGTTAAAAATATCCCAAAAATACATATTCCTTTTAATTTTGCAAATTAAGTTCCAATTTGAATTGTCATTTACAATTTTGCCACATTTTTTAAAAATTGAATATCTACCGTTATGTTATTACTTTTTTGCTTTGTGGTATTCAATCATTTCTGTTTTGAACTGTTAAAAATATCCCAAAAATACATATTCCTTTTAATTTTGCAAATTAAGTTCCAATTTGAATTGTCATTTACAATTTTGCCACATTTAAAAAAAAATATTACTTTTTTGCGTTGTGGTAAGAGAGAGGAATTTAGGGCTAAATTCATTTACATCTGCTCTGGTTTTCGAAATATACCCTTTATTGGAGTCCAATATAATTTGTGTCTTCCTGTTTATAATATTTACATTCCCGCCCAGTAAATTTACGCACTTAATTTACCATATTTCCCGCCTCATAAGACACTAAGAATGATAAGACGTGCTCTATAATTAGCAAAGTACTGTTGGCTGATATAATAGCATGCTTACGTAACAGTAAATGCAGGTGCTTAAACGCAAGGTGGTTTCTGCGGAAAGTTTGAAGGGAAAAGTCCGTTTTACAAGACGGGGAATGAGATATATTTAGAACATAAGTGCGTACGATCCTAGTAAAGAACCAACTTGACGCATAATTTTTTTCCATGTACGTTTATTTCTATTCTCTACATGTTTCGGGCAGCCATGTGCCCATCATCAGGAGAATTATTGTATCAATGCAACACCTGGTCTTTGTCACTCTGTGTAGATGACCGTCTGGTATGCAGGAACATATGCGTCAGGTTGGTTATTTACAAGGATCATACCAAGATGCAAGGTCAACAAAACATAAAATAAGTGAGTACGTCATAGAGAATAAAATTGTCCAATATTATTATTATTATTATTATTATAAGGGTATTAATGATGTCCAAGATAATAAGTGGTATTCATTGTGTGAATCACACGCAACATATAAGTACACTTTGAGGCAAAGTGCCAAATTTATTCACGTCATATCAAATGATTAATTATGAACAGTTACCACTGGGGTTCAGGGTGTTAGAGTTAATCCGACAGATATATGACATGAGGGAGCTGACTAGTTTCAACTAGTTTAAGTTAGCAGTCGGTTGACGGCTGCTGTGAACGCGGAAATACAAATCTGTTTTGCAACACGCGGGGAATTTTTTTGACTGGCTGATCCAATATCAGATTCTCAAGCAGGAAATTTCCTGTGGAGTTGATAGGCAAGGGATTTGATTTTGTGGCAAATACCTGATAGAATTGTCATAATATTATCCAGTAACAATTAAAATATCCATGTAATTCAACATTTTGACTATTTTTGTATATATTGTAATTAATTATACTTACCATGTTTTAGAAGAAGAATCTTTCAGAAGTCAAATTTTGCAACAAAGCCAGTACCGCTGCTTATAGGACCTGCACTTTCTTTTTGTTAAAGTTTTCGGTCTTCTTTGAATGAAGTATGAGATGTGGTGCAGGGACAGAAAGTCGCGGCGAAACTGAGCGGAGACAACAGCTTTCCTCTCTGCCAAAGCGGTATCGATCCGCGCCTGACTACTCTGCCACCAGCGAAACATCAGCTCCCCGAAAGATGGCAGGCAGTAGACCTTTCATGCATATGGATATGGACATATTAGTCGACACTTTTCCAGCAGATGTTCCATGAGATAATTAAACTGATAATGAAAGAAGCACGTACATAATAAACACGTCCATTTGCTATTCTCTGCTTAGAAGTAATGAAATGTTTCTTTGATGATATCCCATTAGCAAGATTACATTGTATCGATTTTTAGTTCCTCTGTTTTAAGAGTAAAGTAATGGTTATAAACTGAATGTTTGCTCTCGTAGATTTTTGACAAAGAAATTAAATAATTTCTTTATAAATTCTATATTTACCCCACAGTGTTTCCAAATGCAGCACATATATGTGAGGTTGGTGTCAAGGAACAAGTGAGGAAATGTGCGCAAGGAAAAATCACAAGACAAGAAGACAAGTTTTATATAACGTAGCTGAAGAGCGTTTAGGATTATGTAGCAGATATTTAGGGTTTCCCGTGAATGTAATTGGCGGCATCTGTATTTATTTCAATACTTACGGGATAAGAATTAAAAAAAAAAAATAAGATAGTCCTAACGATTCCGTTTTTTCTTGTACCTGCAAGATTTACTTGGCAAACCGAAAACTTTACCAGTCGCAATATTTGCTTACGATGTTGAAGGAAGTTCAGTTATCTCATACTTGAAATAGCGTCACGTAATAACGAGATTTAGAATGTTCCGTTCCTGATTGATATGACACGTCATTGGTGTGATTCTAAAGTACATCCACATGGAAAAGAAGCAATTAGAGACTAATGAGTTGTATTGGGAATGCTTTTGCAGGGAAGTCACAACACATATTACGGCACGCTGCCGAATTCTAGATACCTAGAAGGTGGCGTTCGTAGCTTTGATATCAGTAAAGCTTACAAGATAATCTTAATGGATGTTCCGTGCATTAATAATGTCAAGTCCCTTATTTGTTCCAACTAATGCACACAAATTATTTTAATTTTTAAACTATTAAAACATTTCAAACTATAATATTTACTCCAACATGTTTCGGTTTACATAAACCATCATCAGGGAGCTACAGTCTGCGCTTTGCCAGAGTTACAATATTGATTGCAATATACCGTACATTCTCGAATCCAATCCGCACCCTATTCTAATCCGCACTAGCTTTTGCCAATTTCTTAAATGAAAAAAAAGTTAGTTCGCGGTTCTAATCCGCACGTTTCCTTCAACCGCCTCTTGCCTACAAGGTAGAATTATTGAATAATATTGGATGTTACCAATGTTTTAACCGTTATCCGACTAACGCACCGTGTGTGAAGTGGCCATTTAACTGCCGGCGGTACAAACGCACCACAGCTGATGAGAGTGACCGGGTGACGGATAACGATTCAGTTATGAGTGATGACGGCGAGTCTGATGAATAATAAATATTATATAATATATGATATAAATAATAAATAAAATATGAAATTATTGTATTGTATTGTTCTTACGGCACGTACAGCGGCTCTATCATTTTTCCAAAATCCATCTCACGACCGCGAATCTAATCCGCACACGATTTAATCCGCATCTGATTTCTTAGCCCTCTGGAACTGTAAAATGGGTGCGGATTAGATTTGAGAATATACGGTATAAGTCATTGTTGGAGTATTCAGTATAATGACTGTATATTTCGTTCAGTCTGCAGACTGAACGAAATATGCGGCTATAATACTTCAGTAACGACTTGTATATCGCAATCAATATTGTAACTTTGGCAAAGAACGGGCTGAGAGCTCCCTGACGACGGTTTATTTAAACCGAAACATGTTGGAGCAACTATTGTAGTCTTAAAAGTTTTAACAGTTTGACGATTAAAATAATTTGCGTGCATTATTTGGGACAAATAAAGGACTTAAAAGAGAAGTTGGAGTTTTAGAGAGAATATTGTTTGTAACCAGTTTGTAACCAGTTCAAGGTAATCGAAACTTTTCGCTTTTGGCTCGCCTGATTACTTGGCTTTTTGTAATATATGAGGATGCAGTGCGTGATATATTTTAATTAGAGTTTTTAAATATACAGTTTGGCAAAGGATTTAATGAGAATTTCTGTACGCACGTCTTCTTGGATTGCACAACCTCTGTCAATTTACCTCTTATTTATAGAAAGGCCATTTTAATTACATGTTACTTGAGTGCGTGAGTATTTGTGGCTGTTTTAAGAACAAACTATTGCACATCAATAAATACCTATTTACTTACTTTCTCTATGGAGCAGAGTCCTTCTTGAGAAGCTAACTAGTTTTCAGTTAGTCAAGAAATTACCCTCATTTTATTAAACACCTATGGAGTAGAGTCCTTCTTGAATATCTAACTGCTTTTCAGTTAGTCAATAAATTACCCGCATTTTATTGAACCCCTATGGAGCAGAGTCCTTCTTGAGAAGCTAAATGGTTTTCATTTAGTCAAGAAATTACCCGCATTTTATTGAACCCCTATGGAGCGGAGCCCTTCTTGAGAAGCTGACTGGTTTTCAGTTAGTCAGGAAATTATGCGCATTTTATTAAACACCTTTGGAGCAGAGTCCTTCTTGAGAAGCTAACTGGTTTTCATTTAGTCAAGAAATTACCCGCATTTTATTGAACCCCTATGGAGCGGAGTCCTTCATGAGAAGCTGACTGGTTTTCAGTTAGTCAGGAAATTATGCGCATTTTATTAAACACCTTTGGAGCAGAGTCCTTCTTGAGAAGCTAACTGG
>Ga0136643_10008586_pt1 | contig 14956 bp, 7 predicted proteins | sample TergutLab28metaG_FD_96883 | JGI IMG/M metagenome (GOLD analysis project Ga0136643, IMG submission 96883) | Labiotermes labralis P1 segment gut microbial communities from Petit-Saut dam, French Guiana - Lab288 P1 (version 3) (version 3) | ecosystem: Host-associated > Arthropoda: Insects >... | reverse complement strand
GGCTAACTGCACGACTGCGAGTTGCAGCATTTAGTGCTATGCTGCAACAAGAGATAGGCTGGTTTGATGAAGAGAAGAACAGTGTTGGCACACTGTGTGCCAGGCTGTCTGGGGATGCAGCAAATGTGGAAGGGGTGAGTGCAGTTCCTTGAATCTAAAAATTTTAATGAAGTGAATGTATGAACTACATTACCTGAATTTAACAAAAATGTAATCACTTCTCAACAATCATAAATATGTTCTTTTTTGTTTCAATATACAATCTTGCGTTCTTGTCATTATTATACTCTTCGAAGAATGTCATTTATTTGTTACATAACAGAACTAATGCCTATGTCACAGGGAAAAATGTCTGTGTCCATTATGCAAAGCAGTGTGTTAAAATCTAAGTAAAATAGTCAGCATGTATTGTGATAATTATATTAAATAGTGTGTGGGGGGAATGCAGTTCCCTAATGTTGCAGTAGGTGGGCTTTTAGAAGGTTAAATATTTGCAACTATACATTTAACATCTAGCTGTGTTGACTTACTGAAATTTACCCTTACAGGCAACAGGGTCAAGGATTGGTGCTATACTGCAAGCAACATCAACACTAGTAATTGGTGTCATATTATCATTTACCTTCAGCTGGAAAATGACACTTGTATCACTGATACCTATTCCTTTAATCTTCTTGGGAGTTTTTGTGGAGTCAAGAGTAATCCATGGCCATGGATTTCAAGAGAATTCTGCATTGGAGGCAGCAACAAAGGTGACCCATGATAAATGCTTGTTTATTTTTTAGTGCCTCATTTACTGGCAATGTCAATTACTCAGATTTTACAGTGTCAACGGTACAAGAATGAATGTATGAACTATTCATGTAATGATATTCATATGAGAAAGGTGAAGTACTTGAAGAGAAACCTGTCCCAATACCACTCTGTCCAAAAGAAATCCTATATCAATTGCCCTAGGCTCAAACCCAGGCTTCTGTTTTGAGAATTTAAGAACTATTTGCCTGAACTATGGCATAGTCTCATGTTTATTGACACAACTTTGGATTACCAAGTCACATTGGAATAACTCATAAAACCGTTTTTATAAATAAAATGCATACAATGGCATAAGTAATCGTAGTCATATTCTGACTACTACAAAATAGAAACATACCTCACTCTGTGATATAAACTTGGAGCACAGAAAATTGTTTTTAATATCTGCACATTAAAAAATGTCCCTTGTTTCCCATAATCTGTTGCATATGAGTTGTGAGGCCCTTGCAATAAGGAACAGTAGCAATGCACTCTCTTGATATGATGTCATGTTACCAACATCTACCTCATGGTAGAGGCAGTATATTTCTCCAAAACACTGGCAACAACCTATCAGCCTAAAATGTGACACATCCCAGAAAACTGTAATCTCAATTGTTTCCTTTTCAATGGGTACACGATAATTTTTCCCCAGAAGAAAATAGCTGGGGCATGAACTGGACCACTCAACCCAAACTAATGCCAAGGTTAAATACAAGTGGAACAATACCCTTCTCCTTGTATATGCCTTCATCTGGCACATAGAGACAACCTTCCCTTTATTGTTTTCACATTTAACATGAGGCAATGCAGTGAAAATTTAATCTGTTAAATTGTATTATACATCACAACAGATTCAACACAGCTCCATGGTGGTAGTTTACCTACACAATAATTGAACCTGACTCCTCACTGCCCAGTGATCATAATACTGGGTTGCCTCAGGTCTCTACTGACGTAATGAAGACAAATCCAAAATCCCATGACAAAAGTGACTGATCATCTGTGCAAATTAAAGGTCTGATTGCAGTGACAGTGAAACTGATGGCTTGTGCTGAGACATTGTGTGACTTACTATTAGTACCAAAGCTTCATAGGAATGTGCTGTCTCCATCTTATTGGTTGCACATTCCTCCAAAATGCTGATAACCACTCAGCAAACTGCACATGCCACAACACAGAAGAAAGCACTCTTAAAAACACCAAACATACATTCCTTTAATGACTAAATTATCATTGTTCCTTATGTGCAAAATAATGACATCTGATCTATATAGCTTTGTAAAATTATGGAATGAAGTATCCTATTTACAAGATACTCTCTGTTACTGGCACTAAACTGTATCTGTTATTTAGATTGCAGTAGAGGCTATAGCAAATATCCGCACAGTGATAAGTCTGTGCGGTGAACAACTTTTCCTTGAGCGCTACGTGACCGAGCTGCAGTCAGCCTACAAAGCTGCAAGGCGGAAGACACAACTACGTGGACCCGTTTTCTCTCTTGGACAGACAGCGACATATTTTGGCCTTGCATTATGCTTCTACTATGGTGGTTATCTGATTAGCACTGAAGGACTTCATTACACAAACGTTATCAAGTTGGTATATTTTGCAATGATTATGAATTTAAAAAACAAGTTCCTATATCTCAGAAATACAAAACTCTTTTCAACTCCGAGAAGTTCATTCCCATATTAAGTTCACAGACCATTTGCTTCTACTACAAAATTATTAGGTATGATAACATATTTTTAATCCCAAATAGAATAAGAAGAGGTATATACATTACTATATGCTTCAAGGTCATATTTTCAAGAAATTTTCAATGTCTTGCATATATATATATATGTATGTGTGTGTGTGTGTGTGTGTGTGTGTGTGTGGGAAAGAATATGCTACATAAGAATAAACAAAGGAACAGCTGTCACAAAATACAGAAACACCCCCCCCATCATACATGCCAAAGAGTGGACCTGCAATGTCAGTTTTACAGAAGTAATGTTCCTAAAAAGAATGTAGTGAATACAGGAATTACAGGATGTTGCTTTTATATTGATTTCATTGAAACTCAGCTGAATTTCAACATATATAAGGCACATGTTACTAACCATAAAATATGCACATGCTGCTACAGAGAAAATTACTGAATTTGTAGTACAGTATATCTCACTAAAACAGTCCTGTTTAAATTATATAAAAGCACCTGTAATAGAGTGTATCTTTTTAAAAATATATATGTTATAAGGCATTTAAATATGCTGTTATATGCATCCATTTAAATTATATCTTCTATGAATATGTCCTATGACAATGAAGTGACAAAAAGGATGAATAAAACATGATAACATAAAATGTAATTAAGCCTGTATCTTTTGCAGAGTGACAGAAGCTCTTCTATATGGAGCCTGGATGCTTGGGCAGGGAATAGCATTTTTTCCAAACTACAGCACTGCTAAAATTGCAGCAGGAAGGATGCTTCGTATTATAGACAGAAAACCTCGAATTTACTCTTCCCAAGTGACTGATAGCAGTGCCTGGGTAAGTTATATCTTAAGGAGTCACAGTGAAATGTCCTTTTAGTGTTCCTTGATTTAACCCATCTTCAATGATCCAGAATCAACAACGTCAATGCTAATTTTCTTCAATTTAGTGTAAATTTAACTGTTCACAAAAAAAAAAAAATTCAAAGTAAATTAAAATATGGCCAAGATTTATTTAGCAGAAAATAAAAACAATGGATTCTGACAATATGCACACCAACAAACAGTTTATATACTGCATTTGTTGGCTATATTATTATAGTCATATTTCAGGCCCAAAGGCCCATCACCAGTGTTACATTGTTTTATAAACTACAGTCAAGTGTAGTTATGAGCTATATATATATATATAAGGGCCGGGTAGCTCAGTTGGTATAGCGACTGACTACGGGCTGGACGGTCCGAGATCGAATCCCGGTGGGGAAGAGATTTTCCGCCCATCCAGACCGGCCCTGGGGCCCACCCAGCTTCCTGTAATATGGGTACCGGGTCTTTCCCAGGGGTAAGGTGCGGCCGGGGCGTGCTGCTGACCACTCGCCTCCTTCTAGTGCCGGGGTTATGGAAGAGTAGAGCTATACCTCTACCCGCTCTCTGGGCCACACTGGAGCTGTAACGGGATCACTTTACCTTTTATGAGCTATATAAACTTGTAGAAATTCCACGGTGTGGGCTGTGTTGGTTCACGGAACAAGCGCAGTCCATATACGTGTATGGAGATGCAATTACAAAACAGGGAATGCTATCAAATTACACTTCCTGGAAGCTGACTTTATGTGTGTGTGTGTGTGTGCGCACGCGCATGGACTGCGTACAATCAAAGTACCACCATAACTACACAAGGCATATGGCATAAGTTTGTACAACTGTTGTTATTTTAATACTCATGAAACTCCAGGAAACTCCAGGCAGCATTGAATATTCCAAAGTAAAGTTCCAATATCCAACAAGACATGAGGTTCGAATTTTGAGAGGACTGGACCTTCAAACACATCCAGGCCAGACTGTAGCCTTGGTAGGGCCCAGCGGTTGTGGCAAGTCAACATGTATCCAGTTGCTACAGCGATTTTATGAACCTTCGTCCGGGACAGTGGTATGCAATTCTAACACTAAATAAAACCCAATTCGGTAATACATGTGGTGTGGGCATACTTCCAATTTATAACTATTGAAAATTTAAATTGGTTCATTTCAATGAAATTTGGTAATTCTTTATGCACTCTTGGTGTATCTAACAGCACTTTAAATGCTCAAATTATATGGCATCTAATGACAAACTGATTAGTAAATAAATTGCAATGGATACGAAAGGAAGCAATCATGGCCTAATTTCAAGTACTATCTGTCATTTGCCTAGAGCCAGATGAAAACAAGAAATTTCGGTCATGATTCCTTTTCTCTAGGTCTCAAATCAAGATCTTCCAAATGAAAGTAGGAATTCTAAATCCATGAACCAATGCATGAGACTTTGCTAGGTTATGTTTAGACCAACTGTTCCTGTCATACCTGTCTTTACTATAGTGACATAAATGCATCATTTTGGTGTCACATGTATCTACAGAGTATACATGGAAAAGATATAAGCTCAGTTCCACTCCATCATCTGAGAGCACAACTGGGTATTGTATCACAAGAACCTGTTCTCTTTGATCGTACGATTGCCGAGAACATCGCATACGGAGACAACAGTCGTGAGGTTCAAATGGAGGAAATTATTGATGCAGCTAAGAAGTCGAATATTCACAGTTTTATATCATCTCTTCCACTGGTGAGTATTATTCATCAGCTACCTTCATTACATCCACCAGCAAGTTTCAAAATTTCTTCTCATACTGTATACAGCAATTACAAATAGCCTTACAGTTGTAGTACAACTGAGGACATATAAACATAGCTTAACAATTGTGATGTATTCTCTGTGTAACTGATTCTAAATTTCAATCAGCGAATTCTGATCTTTGGGTGCTTACTTATAAATGAATATAACTGATCATCTTGAGCAAAATTCTGATAAATCTGAGCATCTTAAACGTCTTCCCACTATTAACACTGGGCTAAACCTGTACGAATTATAAATAAGAGACTCTGATCATGTTTAAATGTGTCTGAATGATCACTGTTGATCACTGGCTGTTGTTAGGAAAGTTACGTGAATGTAGGCCTCTTCTTCTTCATGTTGAATTAACTTGACCACCTGTGCACAAAGTGTTCTTAACATAAAATATTTAATTTTTCTCAGCATCTCTTGTTTGGAACATTTCTTGCAGATAAAAGATATTCTGTTATGCTTAAGATATGAAGAGTTATTGTAATAAGTGATCGGTAGTGATGAGAATATGTCTAAAAGTGGCAACAACTTGCATGTATTCAATAAAAAATAGGCACATAGTATAAAAACGTTTGTAGTAAGTAAGATAATTGTCTGGTAATAAATGAGCACAAAGAAATATGAATCATGGTGTCTTATGCAAGGAAGAATTGCCCATTATGACAACTATAACAACACAGAATCTAAACATTATAACTCCTAATTACAACACAGTGGCTACAATTAATTTTTGCCTGTCTGTATAAATGTGGTGTATCTTGACAACAATACTTAATTCCACGTGGAGAGTCTTTTCTGGGAATCCCAATTCCTGAGTTAATCAAGAAATTTTTAAGCCTTTTGTGTAAATTGTTACCATGTTCATAAGGAATGAAAGATTGTCCCTGCCCATTTCCTCAATCCATTTAGCATCCACTCGTCCTATATCTTTAGTGACCTACACAGTCTCCTGACTTCCCTAGATCTGAATCTCATTTCCACATTTTGTTGCTTAGGTCATTTCAAAGAAACTGCCCAAGCCCAGTGCTCTGTGTTACACATCCTAATATACTAGCTTTTTACAGTGACAAGTTGTTGATTAGCCACTTACGATCATGGTAGAGGCTGTCCGCAAATTTGTATTTAATAGATTTCCTTTCTTCACAGGGCTATGACACACAGCTGGGCCCAAAGGGCACACAATTATCTGGAGGCCAGAAACAGAGGATTGCCATTGCAAGGGCACTTGTGAGGAATCCCAGAGTGCTGCTTCTAGATGAGGCAACATCTGCACTGGACACTCACAGCGAACAGGTACAAGACAACACCCTTGTTCAGAAGTGCAGTGTTTTGCAAAATAGTAATATATTGCTATTAGTCACTGTTACCAGATACAAATACACCAAAAGATGGCAGCAGAAGTGGCAGTGGGAGGTACCAGTGCTTCAGCTAGCACTGCAGTCTCATAAACCATGGCCAGAAAATTACACCCCCTGGTACTATTTGTTTTATCAAACTATCTTCCCAGAACTTTGAAGGGGATTTGAAATAACATTCAATGCCAACATATCATACTCAAATACACAAAGTATGATGTTAAGAAATGAAGGACTCATTTCTTTACTGTTGAAAGCCACTACGTAATCAAATTCAGACTACATGGAACATGTGCCCTTATTTCCTAATACAGTTGGGGTGATGTGAGTATGGCATATGTTTGTAATGAATAGGTGGTGCAGGCAGCTCTGGACCAGGCAAGAGAGGGACGTACCTGTATCACTATTGCACACCGCTTGGCAACAGTGCAGCAAGCAGACGTTATCTGTGTGTTGAACCAAGGAGTTATAGCAGAGATGGGATCTCATGCACAGCTGCTGGAGAAGCAAGGATTGTACTGCCAACTGCTGCGACAGGCTGCCAACAGTGGTGTACACTGAACATTGTTGTGGTTTCTGAATCAGACAGATTTTTCTCATCTGTATTTCCACACAGTACTGTGATGCCCTGTAATTGAATGGAATTAATAATTTTGAAGACAATGCCTATAATCAAATATTAACATTTTGCAAGAGATGTCCAGTTACACCTACAGGGCACCTCTTAGCATGGAGAAAGATTTCTTTATTACAATATTCACTAAAATTGTACCAGATGTCACTAAAAGTAAGTTGTACCTACATTAGACTGCAGCTTATTATGAATTTAAGCTACTGAAATTTCTTACCTTAAACAATATAAATACAAGCTGTTTGCAAGTTAGTCTCAACACCAGAATTACTTTGTAGTAAAATGTGAAGGTGTAATACTACATTGCATTTCCACTCATCTCCAGCACACGCAACTGATTTGCTAATATTCCTGACACTTTTTTTATTTAAATTAGTTTTGCCACATAATACGTACATGCAAACATATATATACATTCCACAGATCCACAAGTTTGCCACAACAACAGCAGGATGTGGAACAAGTCCTTAACACACAAATATAAAAAATTGTTTGCAGTGTAAAATACGACAAACGTTTTACGAAACAGTAATATGGATCACCTTTACACATAACAAATACATCTACATAGCAAAAGGAGTGTGTATGTATTTTCTTACGGATGCTTTGAATTTTTGTCTTTTCATTCTTGAGGCTTGTTAGATGAGGCAGAAAACTGTCAAAAATTCTGATGGCAGCATAAAATGTACTTTGTTCAAAACAAGATAAGTTGGCATTTGGCTTATGAACATGGTGTTTTTTTTCCTTGGATTAATATTGTGTGTAGATGAATTTGAAAATTTTCCTGTTGAATAAAATGGAAGTTCATTAATAAAAGTATATACTGGCAAGGAACAGGTAGAATCTCTAAATGTTTAAATAAGACTTCTGAATGAGGTTACAGGTTGTGCAGCAGTAATTATTCTGACAATTTTTTTTTGGCATGGTGAAAATCTTCTCACTGTTAGAAGAGTTACCCCCAAAATTATTCCATATTTCATAACAGAATTCAAGCATGCATAGTAAATTAATTTGAAAGTGTTTATGTTACTGATACGGATCATCGACCTAACAACACAACATACTTCACTTAACTTAGGAATCATTTTCTCAATACGGTTCTTCCAATTTATGTGATTATCAATTTGTAAACAAAGAAATTTTGTACTCACTGTTTCTCCTATGAACTTTTCTTTAGAACCAATATGTAATGTAGAATGTGATGAATTCTTTGTTATGAATTTCATTGTATTTATTTTATCTAAATTTAGTGCTAAATTAATAGCATCAAACCACTGAATGTATAATATTAGAAAGAACTAAATTCGACACTGAACTGAAATCTTCAAAATTTCTGCTTGAAATTACAACAATAGTGTCATCAGCAAATAATACTGGTTGTGATATACAGGGGTGCTGACAAGTTTTTACCCCAACCATGAAGTAAACAAGCTAATGTTTCTGTCAGAGTGGCGTGAGTTTCCTTCAGCACCTTGCCTTGCAGGAAGAAAAACTTGATGACAGCTCACGTCTCGATGTTGTTGAAATTGCGTGCATCACCTGACATGCTTCCAAAATTGTTTCCTTTCTGGTCGGGCTAAGGACTTATCAGCACCCCGGTAGAATTTATTCTCAGTTGAAGGTCATTTAAGTATATTCTAAACAATGAAGGCCCTACAATTGATCCTTGAGGAACACCATGTTTCAGTGTACCCCAGGCAGAAAAAAAAATTGGTTGAAATAGGAGACTTTACATCAACTTTCTGTCTTTTGTTAGTTAAATAGGACCTGAAACAATTTTCAGACATTCATCAAATTCCACAGAAATGCAATTTAGCCAGCAAAATTTCATGATTCTTTCAATCAAAAGTCTTTGCCAATTCACAGAAAATTCCTCCAACGTGCAAATTTTTGGCTAATAGATTTAAATACACCGTCTTTTAGTCTGAAGGGAGAAATTTCAGTTGATATCCTTTTCTTAAAACCATACAGTTATGTGACCAATATGTTGTTACTATGCAGATCAACTTAATCTACTGTGCACGGCTTTCTTGAATATCTTAGAAGAAATAGTTAATAATGAAGCAGGCCTGTAATTTGTCATATGAATTTTGTCTCATTTCTTGTAAAGTGATTTTACTACTGCAATTTGAAGACAAAACATTGCAGGCGATTACAAATGTAGATTAATGGGCGACTAATGAGAGATGCACACACTTTTAATATTTTACTTGTTACTTCGTCATAACGTGATGATTTTTTTGGGTTTAGGGAATGTATTGCAAAGAATATATTTCTTCCCTTGCAGCCTTTAATTCTTGTTCCATATACCTGATTCTTCCTTCTGATATCTTGATATGGTACTGGTATTTACAAGACATGCAATCCTATGCATTGCTTTTCTCTATCAAACTGGGAATGGTGTTTGCACAGTTTATGTGAAAGGAACAGTTGGAGTTAACATAAATTTTAAAACATTGGCGCCCCATCTACAACTTGCCCCACACTTCCCTAAGAGATTTCCAGAAGTTGTTTTAAGCGCTGATTCTTAACAAACTAACCTACTTTACAACAAACATTTTTAACTCACTAATCCACAGAGCGGAATGTCACTTCAGGAAGTGTAATAGACTAGGTCTACATTAGATACAAAGTAATTGACTCTGATCTACTAATACTCACGTTCGCTTGAAGTAACATTCACAGTCACTATTAACATCTCGATCCCCTACTATCAATTTCAACGCGATTATCACCCACAGAACAGAACTTGTCGCACTAGTGAAGAATAGTGCCGGCTCGGGAATGGCGGATCTGTCGGCGCGACTGATCCACCGAGACTGCACGATGGCTGTTAGGTGGACACAAAATGGAAATATTTGGTGCTATGTGGTTTTACCTCTCTCTCCTTCTCTTTTCATTTACTCCGTTTTCCTTATTCTCTTCATTCTTCGTTCCCCAACTCTTCAACCATTTACACGATACTCACATATGACGCTGAACTGACTGACACGACACAGACTCGAAACACAAAGTACTGAACAAGAGGCAGACACCTTAGCCACTCGCCCACATCTCGCAGCTGTTCAACCAATTTTTGATCTTCCTCATAACTTACCAATGGCGGTTGTGCAGCAGGTACAGCTGAAATCACCATGCGTGCGCATTGACATTCATCCATTGTTCTGGAATGTGCAAGTCGTGTGCAAGACTACTACCATCAATCTGTGAATGCCACAACCTGTAACTCTCTTCACAGTTTTCCGTTGGACGGTGCGAGTGTGCTCTGCTGCTGAGTTCAGTGCTAACGCGGATTTCAAATAATTTCAGTGGTTTTGGTCATCTAAAAAAAAAAAAATCCATGACTGTAACTTTATCGAAAGTGTAGGTACGGTAGTTTCTTGTTCATTTTTAAGTTAGACACTTTCCAAAACTGTAGTAGAACTTTCGTACCGATAACATGGCGCTTTCTTTCTGTGCGGTAGCCAAGGCTTACCAGGACGAAATTAAGAACTTGCCTTTCGTCCCGAAGGGTTCCTTCGGGCGTAGTGTAGAGGGGGCTGATGGTTTTCCGACCAAAATGTTTTTTGGGTTCTTGTTTTCGGACCATGAAAAAGGCGTGAAATTCTTACAAGAGTGTGGACTGTTAAAAAGGGTAACTTTTGTCCCACGTGCGACAGCATTATGCGCCTGTGGAGAAGTAATAGTGTCATAGACAAATATCGATGGAGGTGCGGGAAAGGGAAGCGAGGCGAACGATGCAATGCAACAGGAGCCTCAGACACGCTTCGTGGTTTACTGAAAGTAAACTCACTTTGCTAGAAATAATGTTTGTGACGTACGACATAATGCAGAAAATGCTGTCTCAAGCAATTTAAAAAGAACATCAGATAGCTCAACACACTTCGTGCGACTGGTTTCGATTTTGCAGAGAAATCATACTGGACTTCATCGAAAGCAAATCCGGAATGAGTGGAGGAGAGGGTAAAGTCGTCGAAATCGATGAAAGTACGTTCGGAAAAAGAAAATATCACAGGGGTCATTATGTGAAAGCCCTGTGGGTGTCTGGTGGCGTAGAGAGGGTTACAGGCCGAACATTCTTAGTCGCCGTGCTTGACAGATCTGCAAATACTCTAACAGGCCTCATAAAACAGTGGATTCTGCCAGGTATCACTATAATTAGTGTCTGCGGCCTATAGCTCCCTGCGTGATGAAGGATACACGCATTTCACTGTGAATCATACCATGACGTTTGTGGACGAGACTACTGAGGCTCACACTAATACGATAGAATCTACGTGGAAGCAGGTAAAGGCAGTACTGAGCCCGTACAGTCGCAAGGCAGATTATGTCTACTTCTTTGCTCAATATATGTTCAGGCAGAAGATGTAGAACGCTTCTTCAGGTTCATTCAAATAGTTGAAACAGTAGATTGGAGCAACACCGACTTCACTTATGCACAGTGACGTTACGTTCGTATGTGCAGTGTGCTACTAATGACTGATCCCTCCTCCCGAATTTACCATCTCCTTGTGTACATAGTGTATAGTAATTGCAGCCACACCGACAGCATTTAGTGACATTGCCACTACCAATGTATATCTACGTGTGTCAAGGCATGACCACTCCTGTACATAGTAATACATTATTCACTTCAACGCCTTCTTAAACACTCCGGGAAAGGAGATCAACGGACGTAAGTAATTCACTTTTCCCTTCCCCGCTTATACAACTACCAAATTACGTGCTTCCAAACTCTTTCCCATTTCTTAATGCACTACAGGCTTTTGCAACGAAACATACACTTCGTGACGTACGCCTGCAGTGAAATGCCTCGTGTCACACATACGTAGATAAGTGTGCCGGCTGAGCTACCGACTCTTGGTCACTCTCCAGCCGCCATGTTGAACGACAGTGATGGCACTTTTCTCCAGTAGATCCGAACTTTTAACTCTCCGGTCACTAATAGCAATTTACTCCAAGTATCACACTACAGTTACTAAATTCGTCCGTTTATGTCAAACTTTCACTTGAAATATCACTGTACACAATTGCAACTCTCGTCTTAAATGACAAAAATTACGGATCTCCTTCAGAATGTGGCCCAACATGGCGCTCTGTTCCAGTACCTATGAGGGATATGGTACATAATGGGAGGGGGAAAGGCGCTCCAGCCCGCGTGCGCGGCAATGTGCAAAAGCAAATGAAATATATGGGGCAGCACAGACGCATTCCAGCCCTGACACTACCCCACCCCAAACGATCATCCGTCTCCACGGAGGATTATTACACAACAGAAGCAATTTATTCGCCGCGCACAGGCACTCACACAAGCCACTACACCTCAGATTTTACATTGTATAACCCACCACCAGCACAAGCACGCACCGCCTACACCACAGCAAAACAAGTTTCGACCACAGATCATTTAGTTATTTTCGACAAAACCTCGCAGCGCCACACATAACACGAAATGTTAACTGTCGCTGCCTTATTGTACCACCATCTTAAGTAGAGCCTATCAGGTCCAAATTAGAGATACATACAAACCCGTAACATCAAACAGGTGAGGCATAATGTTTACATGTAATTCTGTGAATCACTTTCAGTACTTTTCCAATTACGTTCTCATCTCAACAACCGATTTTGAGCGTGAAACTTAAATACCAATTAACTGAACGTGCCACACCACGCGGCCAACTTTCAAAATATTTGCCGGTAAAAGTATGCACGGATATGATGTCAAGCAGCGGCGGAAATGAATAAGGCCGGTGTACTTCAGGTTAACCAACATGACATACAAAAGTGCCAACCACGTGGATGGAGAATGTGACGTGCTTGCTAACCATGAGAGAATTGAACAACATAATAAAAGCAATCCATTCTTATTTCGAATTTAACGTCGACTGTAATTGGTAAGTGTACGTAGTTCACAATACAGCCAAACATAATTGTCTGTTTGAAATATCGAAGAATTTTATTTTTAGGTTAGTTTCACAGTTGAGTTCGTAGCTTCGTTGAAAACATTACTGAATGCCTTATGCATTTGGTTTGTTACAGATCTTATCAACAAAGTATCAACATGGGCTTAACAAAACAGTATCTGCGATATGTTCCAGCCGGAAACTTTAATATTGTCGCGAGTGCAGGATGCAATGTTGTTTTTCTCACTCTAGAGGGTCAAGAGGGCAGATTTGTTGGAGTGGCTGCCTGTGAAGATATAACTGTCTGGGATATGCGACTTGGCGAAAAGGTTAAAGAGATGCGTCATAATTATTAGCATTTTTTATCTTGGAGTCTGTCAGTAAAATTTGTTGCACCTAAACAACCATGATAACAGTATTTGACCTTTCTAGCGGTTGGCATTAAAATGGGCTATTATATCAAATCACTCACAGTTAAAGTGTGTTGGTAGAGTTATAATTTCATCAAAGGAACTTTCACTCCATCATGAGTCTTCATGATGTGGTAAGGATATTTGGGCAAAAAGGCCATTGTATTCTAAAGTAATACTTGATTTAACCACTGAGTACAGTTGTTGATCAGCTGTGGACCTCTCCACATATCACCCTTGTGTTATCTGTGTAACAAGTCCTTCATAAAAGTGAAGTGAAATTATTTAGCAGAAATATGTGGTCATGAGTGCTGAATGAGAGTTCTGTTGTACTTGTGTAGAAGTGAGATAACATGACAAGACAACATACTGACAAAAGAAGCATGTAGAATTAGTATTTTGTGTTGTCAGACAATAGATCTCAAGTGGTTACATATTGGCTTGTCACTACAGAGAGCTAGGTTTAATTTCGGAGTAGACCACAAGGAACTTGAGTTGGAGATGTTGGTACTGGGGGAAACTGTTTCTATAAATACTTCAATTTTCTGTTATTAATTGCCATTCAACCACTGCTCTGTAAAGGTCTGTTATCACTTCTGAGTTATGTGGTAGTCCTGACCTGCCACTATAGTCTCACACTGTGGTCCTCATTGAAACTGATTCCTATACTGTGTGAGACTCAAGTACAGAATATAGATTTTGATTTTTCATATATTGTTTTGAAGACTGTATTTTTCTGTCATGTTTTCAGGCGTTGGTTCTACCAGGAGGTAAATATGATGTGACATACCTGGCATCAAGTCCAAACAAGAAATATTTAGCAGCAGGTTATTCTGACGGAACTGTCAAAATTTTTGACTTGAAATCTGGAGAGAATGTAACAAGTTTCTCAGGTCACCGAGGAGCAATTACTTGTCTAGCTTATGATGCAGAGGGGCATCGGCTTGCTTCAGGATCCCAGGCATGTTTTAATTTAAACATTGTCTAGAATTTCATATACCAAGTTCTGGTTCCCTGGTAAAGACTGTCCCTGTTTAATCAGCTGTAAACCTGTGATCTTGCAAAGTATGAAGCTCATTCCTGTCATAGGTGAGAACCATCATAGGCCCTTTTCTTAAGTGACCTCATTCAAGCTAGCTCATGACATGTTTTCTTAAAATCCTCCTCCCTTCCAAGCTTACCTTCCCCAGTGTTCTTCTCTCAGAAGGTTTCCTGTTAAAAAGTATGATTACTTTTGTAAATTCTGAAACTCCCTTGCTACTACAGATAATTTGTGATGAAGAGCAGCTGGTGTACAGTTCACAGCACAAAGCGTTTAACACAGCAGTATTGTAAGCCACACATATTGGAGATGATGTGTGCCAGTTTTGACAGATTAACCTTTTGACGCCTAATGTCAACTATAGTGGTCGTACTGCACCGCTAACCTCTAAAGTTGCATTTTATATATTTATTCAACAAATATAGGTACTGAATATTTTAAACATGGTATATACT
>Ga0136643_10008585_pt1 | contig 14957 bp, 5 predicted proteins | sample TergutLab28metaG_FD_96883 | JGI IMG/M metagenome (GOLD analysis project Ga0136643, IMG submission 96883) | Labiotermes labralis P1 segment gut microbial communities from Petit-Saut dam, French Guiana - Lab288 P1 (version 3) (version 3) | ecosystem: Host-associated > Arthropoda: Insects >... | reverse complement strand
CATGAAAATCTTATTTTTAAAAGAACTGTTTACAAATACGTAACCGATATATATATATATATATATATGTGTGTGTGTGTGTGTGTGTGTGTGTGTATGCATACACACTATATATATATACACACACACACACACACACACCCACAAACATATACATACATACGTACGTACACACATACACACACACATAATACATACATACACACATACTTAGATAAATACATACATACATACATACATACATACGTACATGCATACATACATACGTACGTACATACATACTTACATACATACATACATACATATATACATACATACATACGTACACACATATATATTTGTGTCACTCTATTTCCAGCTTCATAAGAAGCATTTTTGACTGAATATAGCCCAAAAATCAGTGTGTCTGTTAAAACGAAAGATCAAAGACTATTAAAAAGACAAAAATATTTCGTTAATTATAGGGTTCGTCCTGCCACTTAGAGCTTCTAATGGGACGAGAAATGCTGAATATACCTTATTCTTACTAGACGAAGTAAGTGTGTTCCGGTTTGCTACTGATATTGTCGTGTATATTAGATATTTTTATGTATTCTGTGTCTGTGTATGCATTATTTGGTTTCTGCGGCAGTGAAGACCAGCCTAACTGTTGTTTCTGATCAGCTTGGCCTACTCTAAGAACAGAAATGTCCTCGAATATACCGAATGCTGAAGTATGGATCCAGAAACACTGGGTGTGTACTGTGCCAGCGTGGACACGCCATTGCTGCACGTGAGGTCCCAACATAAGAACATTTTGAAGTGCTGCATTAGGGGACTTGTATTTCCCAAGTTAATAATGGCCACTGTAAAGTGTCTTACGTCATTTTAATGTTGCTGTGAAACCCGCAGCTTTTACGTGCCGGTGTTTGGATGTTCGTAAATTCGTATCGTTTAACTTCACAAAGTTCCGGTCGTTAATGTCCCGTTTTTATAAAACATTTCTTGTTTTCCTTCATGGGGTCGTTTTGTAACATCCTTCAGGTTGTACACTGGTTCTCTTGGGAGAGTAGCAGCCCTTTTTTAGACTCCAAACGGACCATCACAAGCGTAGTGGTGCTCACAGCAGCTTAGCTTACGATGAAATAATTCACCTCCCACCCTGCACCTTATAGGCAAGTTCCCCAAAATCGTCTGTGGCAATACGTTTTTCCGTCTGTGTCACTTTTAACCTTTAAACTAGCGCGTAATTTTATCTTTTTTTTAAGTGTTACTATCTTCCTCTTTCCAATTTTATCTCTATTCTGTCTTTGTCTTGTAGTCCTTTTTTTTTCTAACTGTATCCTCATCCTCTCCTGTAAAGAAAATTGCATGCCCTCGGGGGATGTTCCCCTGATTGCACGTCTTATAGTCGCTGATACCAAAGAAAGCTCAACTTGCGACCTTTCCTTACCTGCACCCGCAGGATATGGAAAGAAAGGTCAGATGTGGTTTCCTTCCTGGGGGAAGAGATAAACCATATCTCATGTCAAAGTATTCACGAATCTACAGTGAAGAAAATTTTTATTCGCAGTGCTGTAACAATAAATATAAAATATGCAGTTGTTACAACAAGTGAACGTTTCTCTTGGTGTAGGTTGTACACGTAAATGTGTTCCAGTTTTCTTTCCGTTACTGGCTTAGTTTACTTTTATAAACACAGGAGAATAGAAAAGAATGGCAAATTCCAACTCGAAAAAGTTTATACCTTCCTTTTCTAGTAACATTTACATTATTGTTGGTTTGTTCCTCTATAGTACGCTCTAAAGCCTAATGCAGAAAGGACGCTATAGTGTTGGTACAATCAGAAGGGAGGAATATTTGTTTGTGAGTCTGTTTTATTTCTCAAGACTAACACATTTAACAACCTCGTTACTCTACATGAGTTTAATGTATTCATTTTTCTTCCACTTTGAAGAGGACATGATCAGCTGGCGTAGAAACGTTTTCCTTAACACTGCAGATATTTCGTAGCGCAGTACGATGTAGTGTCAGTTTATAACTAGACTTTGAATGTATTTATGAATTGAACAAATTTTGTAGGTGTGGCCAGTAAATGTGTAATTAGTAACCAAAATCTTGTTCATATCCGTACACTAATATCGCTATATCAAATTACTTCGTTAGCACTTTATTAAAAGTAATGACTCCGTAATATATGAGTGCATTTGTTGGTATTTATTTGATATAGTGATATCAGTGGTACTGTTCTAGTAGTAGTAGTAGCAGTGTAATTGAAGTGAGTGATGATGTAAGCCTTTGCAACTCGCGAGCAAGTCTCAGTTCATTGGTCAACACGAAGCTGGATTGATATCAGCGGGAAGACATTAACCCTTTAAACGGCGAGTTAAATCCCATCTGCCATTTGCTGGCATTATTAGGAGCTCACCATATTCTCCACGTTAGCAGGATAAGGGTTAAAGCTCTTATCGTCTTTACTATAACATATAATAACAAACATTCCGTGCGCAATTCTTTGAAGCATTAATCCTACAACAGTTTCTGTACGTTAACCATTTGAAATACGAATTTTTAAAAAATAATATTTTTATCATTAATTCGAACCTAGCAGTTAATACGCTAAGCGTATGTTACAAACACCGTCTCCATAATGCTGTTCAGTGTCAGTAATCTGCACATGTTCTGATAAACGTACCAAACACACAAATACCACCTGTGGGCAAACTTCTGAGGTGTTTATGTAAACCAGGTGGCCGATATAGTAGCTTCTGTGCTCCAAAGGGTCACCTTCGGTCCCAGAGAAAGGGTTTTATTTAAATTATAATTATGCTTACTGTATGTGAAAGCGCGATGATGATGATGATAATAATAATAATAATAATGGTAATAATAATAAAGTATCCATAATATCTGTAACGAAATCTGAAATGAAACACTCGGTAGGATGGCGTAAAAACAGGGACGAAGTGGAAGAGAATTTAATTGGATTGTAACAGTGCAGTTATACCGTGTATTACAGTTAATTCCTGGGACAAATTTAGGAAACAAAATGGATTTTTTTCCCACAACGCCATTATTTTTTTATGTTGGACACCTTGAAACGGAGAGAGATTTTCGGTCTCGCATTTCATCTCTTTGAAACCCTAACAGGACCGCAGTCAGCTCAGTGGAATGAAAGTGACCGGTCAGATGTACTGGACGTAATATTCTACGTTGTATAGACAGGGGTGCTTTCTTTCACAGTTACAACGTGCATCTAGACAATATCAAGTCTTTTATTATCCAACTGAATGCACAATTAGATTGTTCTAGAAAATGTTAAAACTCATATTAAAATTTGTATTAAAGTGCTCCTACATGTTTCGGTTTACAACCATCATCAGGGAGCTTATTGTTGTGCTTTGTTTACCAAAGCACAAACAAAAGCTCCCTGATTATGGTTGTAAACCGAAACATGTAGCATTTTAATTTAAATTTTAATGTGAGTTTTAACATTTTCTAGAACAACCTAATTGTGCATTCAGTTGGATAATAAAAGACTTGACAGGGGTACTGATTTCTGCAATAAACAGTGAAGTTGATAGTTCTAGAAACGCTTCTGTCTTGGAGGACCAAGTTCTTTAAGGCATGCCGAAAGTCTTAAGTAAATTACGGTGTAGAGTATTTTCATGTGAGATGTAAAAATTAGTAACTGTTGTTTTGCACGGGACTGTCCAACTTTTACACATATATAAGTGTGTGTGAGTCGGTCAGGAAGGTTGGTATGTCCAAGATATTAAGTATGTATGGTGAAAATAAATCTAATTCTTGTACTAGTTATATAATTATAAAATGTTAAAATCGTCCACTCATAATGCCCGTTAAAATGTGATTGACATAGATTCATATACACATACTTATAATTTTGTACGTCATTAGAATCTTCGACGTTTTGCGTTCATTTTTTAAATAGCGTGAAATTGCATTTGGTATAGCTGCTGGTTCAGTGTAGAGTACTATCAATTAATTTCGTGGTACAGACGTATAACAAGATGCAGTAGACTGTACTAGTTGCTGTATGTGCAGAGTTGATCCTCCTGATGATTAGCAGCAAATCTGCTCGAAACATGTAGAGGTTTACTATTGAGTAAATTAATAGAAAATAGTGCATCTTGTTGGTTCATGTTATACGGGTATATTACGATGCACGGTCAACAAACCGTTAACTTCGTGGTACAAGTAACAGTTATGTGTGCGTCAATTGCCGTTTGGTTACAGTTTATTTACCCCTAATATATTTTGTTAAGAGTCACATGCAGAATGATTTTTGTTATATATTTAATTAAGTCATGTTTAATTAATTTTACTAATTAATTTTACGCTTAGATGTAAACATGATATTTTATTACTTTACAGTGTGCAGTTTTACTTTTTCCGACTTTTTGTGAAATAAAGTGTAAATCCAGGTTTGCTATATAGATTGGACGGATTTTATGTCATATTTCGCATTCCCTGTACAGGCCTGTACACGCTTAGAGGGTTCCAGGAGGTTGAGGAGCCCAGATTTCAAGATATTCGGAAAGCGGAGGTGTTAAGGTTGTCAGCAATACGTACCGGCCGCCTTTACACATAGGAAATACACAGCGTACTCATTTATGTTAGACGCTGAGTCGACCCCGGAGCCATAGTGTTGGCGGAGTGATTATGTGAATGTAAAGTTCTAGTGACACCGTCGGGAATCGAGCCCGCGACCTTCCGACTTGTAGTGCAGTACCTCAAACAACTGCTCTACCGCGTGCCCTCTTTATGTCACACAGCTTCTTTGAAATCATCAATTATGTGGTGATCAGTGCGGATCACTTTTCCTTTGACGTATCCTCACAGCAAATAGTTAAACAAGATGAGGACGGTTAAAAAATGTGACGAAGAGAACACTGAATTTGTAGTAGCTGTCAGGATAAATGTGTTATCGCAGTTACGCCGAAAGCTGAATACAGGCTGTACGTGACTACAGTTTTTTGCTGTGCGTACCACAAACACATTATCTTATTGAAGATTATTTAATTAAGATCCGCTATCACATAGATTCGAAGGACCGTAAATAATGTAGCCGTACTGTCACTCCAATCAAACTGATTGGCTCGGCCTCTTATTGATTTTATTAATGGTAAAAATGTATAGAATAGAAATATAGAGTGGCCACCAAAGGTTTTTTTATGTTCTGTTGACCATGCCTCTCAGTATAATCTTAGTAACTGACCAACATAATGCATAAATTGTTCTTTTATATTAAGTTTATTATATTCCTCTGCATGTTACGATGACTACTGTGCTCATCATCAGGAAGTCAAAATTGTATTATACAGGATCTGGTATCATCACACTATGTAGATGGCCGTCCGGTGCACGGGACGGCCACCTACAGGATGTGACGATACCAGATACTGTATAATACAATTTTGACCTACTGATGATGAGCAAAATAGCGCTCGAAACATGTAGAGGGATATAATAAACTTATTATAAAATAATAATTTGTGCATTAAGTTGGTCAATTACTAAGACCAAAGAGATTGTTTGCGTAAGAGTTTAGTTGAAACCGCTCCGTCCGCACCAACGCCGCTGACATCTCACAAATTTATATCACTCCTTTATTGGTTTTATCCATGTTAAAGTCAAAAGAATGAAAATATTGAGGGATCTCCAAAAGTGTGATTCGATACTGAGTGTTGTGAGAATCCGTGATCTGGTCCTAATGTTTGTTCAGGAGACAGACAAATGGGCATTGTATTAAAAGCCTATTGATATTGACATATATATTGATATATTTAACTGCAATTGGGTTGACACCCGGTGGCAGTAGTACAGCACACAAACAATACATAGACCAACACAGTTACCAACACATAGAAAAATACAGTTAACAACTAATTGGGAAGAGTGCGGGCCGTGCCCCGTCTTTCCTAGTTATATACCCTGGTATTTGCCTTACAACTGAGGAAAAACACGGAAAAACCTCAGTCAGGGTAGCCGAAGAGTGCCAGTTGCTGGGATGATGTGAAAGGCGTTCAAAACAACTATATATATAGTAAAGGGAATAATGTTGGCTTGGTTAGCACAATGACTTCCTGAATGCGGAAAATTGTGAGTTAGGTTTAGATTATGATGTTTGAGAATTTCTCACTTTTCTCTCCTGTCCAGGGCAGTATTGATGTTCGCCCACGCAGTGTGTGAGTCGGTTTTATCCCTGGCAGTATAGAGGGATGTAGAGTGAGGTAAAAACATTAGTGTATCGTATGCTGCGGTTTGGGGTTTTATATTCTTGTAGTTGTTTACCTTTATAGTTTTTTGCTTGCCTCAACATCTGCAAATATTTTGTGCTTTAACGGATATGTTTTTATATTATCCGTATTTGTGTAGGAATTAAAGTGAATTTGGTTATGTAGTGTGTGGTAACTTCTAGTGGCTACTGGCATGTTTCAGGATACTGTTACGAAATTACATGGGATGAAAGTCACTTAAATAGTAAAAATTTTAACTCCATTGCATCTCGTTCAAGATTTTAATTGGTTACCTGCAAAATAGAACACGCGACTTGATTCAGCTATATCGCATCTTTCAATCTCCGTTCTAATGTTATTACTGATTATAGTGTATATAGAGCCTATTGTGTCCTTAAAGAATGTGTGCTGGAGATAAGAAATTGCTATTGAATTTCGGATGTATTCCGACAACCGTATAGCTCAGTGTATAGATTCAGGTCCGTTTTGGTAACAGAATGAAAGAGATGAAGAACAAGTTTTGTATCCTACCAGTTGGGCTACTGACAGAATTGGGTTTCCCGTAATCCTGCTATTGGATTCCGACTTCTATTCGTATACGTGACGAGATGGCGCTGTATGTAAGTACAGTTGGATTGACCCAAGCCAACACTTGGTCCCTGCCTCAGGCACGTTACTCTGAAGAGATTTTCATTTTACATTTCGCAGTACTATAAAAAAGATAACTTCGTGCATCTTCTGTTTCCCGAACTGGAAAATATGAGAGTAATTCTACAGATATGTGAATCTCTCTATGTATAAATTTGTAATGTGTGCAAGATTTGAGATATTAACTGCAGTACTGATGAAGATTTGACTGTCATGCGATACCATGTTCATTGATAGATATGTCGACATTTTCAAGAGCTTAAAACGTTCATATGTAAGATATGTGGACTCGAATTGTAACGTGTTGTATTACTTTAGAGTTTAGTTTTTTTGTTTAAGGTTAATGCATTTTGTATGCAGGCATACGCCTTAGACCGGGCAGCCACTGGGACCTCAATAAGACATATGCTGAAATAAATGAACCAAGTCAAGAAATTTCCCTAATTTTATGGAAACACGAAGCTTCACTACCTCTGTAGAAATAGACTACCCCTGGTCACAGCAGCGAACCAGATTAATCAAGTCTACGACTTCGGGTCCTATTTAAGACCTTTTTATCATCTCATCTACGCCTGCGGTTTCCAAGTGGTCTCCTTTCTGCAAGCCTCACCACCAAAATCTTGTGTGCATTTCTCTTCCGCATGCGTGCCTCCTGACCCACGTAACTTATCCTCCTTGAATTGAATCACCGTTAAGAGTGTTTGTTGAGGTGTGCGATCATGGAGCTTCCATGAGGCAATTTGCTCCATCGTCCCTCTGCTTCGTCCCGCCTAGGCCCAAATATTGTCTCCAACGTCATATTCTCTAATACCCTCATCCATCAAACAGCGCAAATACAAAGCTGAATTTTACGAGACGCACAGATGAGAGGCTACACGTTTCGTAACATTTGTTGATCCGGTAAAGTGATGCCTTCAAAATAAGAATTTTGAGCAAACTGTGTTTGACATTTGGTCTCAAGCTTTCTTATAAATTCGACTTACAATCTCAGTACAAAAAGCGACATTACGAAACACAATGGCATGTTGTCTGTTAAGATTCCCTTGTTATATGGCAGCGAAACGTGGACTATTAAAGCAAAGGACGCCAGAATAATTACAGCAGCAGAGATGAAATACATGAGAAGAACAGCAGGATACACTTGGACAGATTACAAAACAAATGTACAAATTGCAAAGAAGTTAAAAATAACACCAATTTTGAACAAGGTACTGGAAAACAAGAGAAACTGGATACAACATGTAAATAGAATATCTCGAAATAGATTACCCAGGGTAATGAAACACTACTCTCCAACGGGCAGAAAGAATCATGGTAGACCTTTGAAGAGACTTCTGGATACGTGAGGGCGGAACGGGTCAACAAGTGGCCCAGCTCCATGACAGATATATGATTATGATTATGATGATGATGATGATTGCTTTGCATTTATTTGAGTTTTAGTCTAGGAGTGTGTGTTAAATCAAGAGATATTTGTTTACCTTGTGCCACCTAAATGTATTTTAGATGAAGAATTGTAACTGTACTGTGTTACAGATTCCTTACCCATCACTGTACTTTACACAGTACTGTGACAGCAAAATAATTTTCGTTCACCGTACATAACGAAGCGCGTTCCTTCTTGTGTACGGTCTTGGTAAATAATCAGAATGGAATCTGCCTATGTTAGTAACTGCTACTCCCGTATATCATCGTGAATAATATGCCTGTTCGTAATGCTTGAAATGAGGGATTTGTGTTACTGTGTTGGATTAACTAGAAATACAGCTGGTTCAACTTGACAAGCCTCCCATAACTACTGAGTAAGACAATGGATAGTGTCATAGTGAGGGGGCGTGACGTGTAGTGGCTCTTAATCCGGCATATATATCAATGTGTACTACTTGCTGCTGCAACAGACAATTCGTACTTCGTCAAGCCCATTGTCAAGTCGAGAGAAGGCATTATTAGTACGCAGCGTGTGTTTGGGTTGTGCTGAGTAACGGAACAGCTGTGGGATGTGGATAGAAATTCTTAACAACTATATTATGCTAATCGCAAGACGATGGATGAGATATAATTGCGGATTTCTAGACTGTGGCACCGTGTAATCTGGTAGGGTGTTATCGCCGTTTAGAGCAGGCGTCCTCGAGCTGTTTTGTGGTGACGGGAAACTTCCGTAGCATTTGGTTTCCATGCGGGCAAAGTGAAGTGAAATGCAGATGATTAAGAATGAAGAAGTAGACTTATAATTGTGTGTATATGTATATTTGCTAATTATTATATATATCAAGCGCAATAAAAATTTACTGATTATTAAAAATGCAACTCACAACCTGCCGGCCGGCAGCATTGTCCGTGCATTATACCATAAGCTGTAAACACAGTCTAGTGCACCTGAGGATGGGCGAAATTATCACCCGAAACATGATGAGATGATTGAAATTATTAATAAATTGCTATTTTTGCATCTAGTTGGTTGTTTATATTATTATATCAGTGATGCACGGTCATACAAACATCAAATATAGGGTAGGGTGTCGCTATTTTTAGCACATATTTACAAAATAAATTAGAAACAGAATGTATGAACCTATAAATAATCAGATCATAAGTTTTCCAGGCTGTCTTGACCTTACAGGTCAGCTTTGCCAAGGAAAGGTTTAAAATACTTTTTCTCATTTCAAGTGTCACCGCTGGGAACGTAACGAAGTGTTGTGACAAACACGTTGCCCGAGAGCTACGGGTTTATAGGACATGGTTTAGAGAGTACATACAGCTTCCATCTTCGGGCTGTGTACTCCGATAATCACCAACCAAACTACAAGTTTCATTTGACGTTTGAGTGACCGTGCATCATTGATACAATAATATAAACAACAAACTAGATGCAACAATGATAGTTTATTAATAACTTCAGTTAGCTCAATATGTTTCAGGCGATAGTTTCGCCCATCCTCAGGAGCACTAGACTGTGTTTACAGCTTGTGGTATAATGCACCGACGACGCTGCCTTCTGGTGACATGGATGAGGAGGAACTGGTTAAGTGTATGGTCTGAGGGATACCGAAAGCTTTAAAACACAGCCAAGTGCCCCTGAAGATGGGAGAAACTATCGCCCGAAACATATTGAGCTAATTGAAGTTATTAATAAACAATGATTGTTACAGCTGGTTGGTTGTTTATATTACTGTACAAGTTTCATCTTAATGCTTCTTCGACCTGTACTTTACCTTACATTTCTAGAAACGTAAAAATTTATTTTTGTGGGTCTTGTAGAAAAAGAAGATAGCTGTGAGAGGGAGCAGGCCTATTTTTGATTATATTGGATCCATTGACCCAAGGTAATTATTAGTCTGATGAAAAGGTGGACCTTTTTGAGGAATGAGAGAACGTAGATAAAGTATCACAGATAAAGAAGAAGGAGTGGTAAGACAGGTGACAGAAAGCGAGATAAAATAACAAAGGAGAGACAGAAATAAGGAAGGCGCTTTGAGAAGTATGAGGCGAGTGGAAGGTACTGCTAGGGGTGCGGATAAATGAGAGACATAATTACAGGAAGCGGCTTTGCATTAATTTAAATGCTGAGGAACGTACAGATTGTCAATGGCTGTACTCTATTCTTACTTTAATCTTCTTCGTTGACTTCCCTCGCCCAACCTCCCCCCACTCCCCTTTCGCATGCCAATTGTGTCAGAGTGTTGTACAGCGGTTACTTCAGCGCAGTTTATCGGCGAACCAGGTCAGCCCAGAACTTTGGCAGTCGTTTAACAGATTCTGATTCAGCTTCGTAATTTTACCTGATTGTTAAATGAAGTACCTGCACAAAGCCCACCTTCTATAATGTACTTGTTTAAAAAGGCGCCTTAGTTCGGCGATCTACAAGATTTCTCTTATCCATTTACTCGTTTATTCGAGAGAATTATGTTCTCTATTGATTAATTTGATGTTCAGGTGACCGTGCATTGTGATAAATTCTTATAATAAAAACCAATTAGATGAACTAATTTCTCGAGTTTATTTTGGAATAAAACTCTACATGTTTCGGACAGTTCCTCTGTCCATCATAAGGAGTTCCTCACTGTACACACAGCAGTGGTATATGTCATACAGGTTTGCTGACAGCTTGCGAGCAGGATCAGGACGGAGTTCCGTCATGATTCTGCTGCATGACACCATTGCTGTGTGTACAGTGAAAACTCCTGATGATGGATCGAGGAACTGTCCGAAACATGTGGAGTTCAATTGCAAAATACATTTGAGAAATTAGTGCATCTAGTTGGTTTTATTTTAAGAAGTTCTGCATTGAATTCTTTTTTAAATCCAACAGCTTTTTTTTTGAGCTTACGGACATTCTCTCAAATTCAATATTCACGTTTTGTGAGATGTGACTCTGACGTCTCAAAGGATCGTAGCGATGTCATCAGCGTAAAACGAAGAAAAATGACTGTTCTAGAACTGCTTGATCCTAAATATGAAGGCACTACGATCTTTCGAAACGTCTGCTACTGCTCACCCAAATGCACAGCGCTGTTTCCCGATTGACTTAAACGTCCAGTAACACCGCTGTGGGGCCTCAAATGTCGTTTTCTGTCAAAATATTTGTACCGTTCCAACAAAGTGTACTCCGTGATATTGTGCAACTATATTGTGCAACTATAAAAAGGAGTTAGGCATCCGAAGCTTTAGGTGTGTTTCTGGGTGATGATACACAATGTAACTTCAACACTACAGGGCTTTGGCGACGGTGTACGACTTGTTAACACGATATTCTTTTGTTTTGGACTTTGTCCATCACCATAATTTAAAAATCCAACTCTGCTTCTGTCTTCAGGATAAAGAAGGACCTCAGCTAGTGGAATGAGTGGAGGTGGGTTTTACTCTGGTGCTTAGTGACCTAACATACCTCGATCTAAGGGGTTCCCCAAGTTCGGTGCTTCATTGCCTGAAGACGGAAGCAGAGCCAACTACCGAAACTGCGTGTTTTTTTAAATTTAGACGGCGGACAATGTCCCCACCCCATGAAAAGAAATGTTGAACTGACGTCATAACTGATATGGCTCTGGATTCATCACAGGCACGGAATAAGAAATATAAATCATATTTGTGCGGTTTGCAGAGAGGAAAGGAATTACAGTTTCTTCCACGTACCCCGTTTTACACTGCCGCAGAGAATTTAAAATCTAGATTTTCCGTTTAAGTGCTTAATTTAAGTCCGTCTGTTTTATTCAGTGGCCCTAGGATATGCGATCTGTACAGCTCATATGCTCTTACGCTGTTATCATAAAAGTGGTACTTCTGTCCCATTTTAAGCTACTGATTTTAATTTACAAACCTTGTTTATTTATCTTGAACTTGTGTTTGTCTTTTTGCTGAAAACGATGTCGAATTGTAGTGGTTGGAATGTATATCCAACGATCTAGCGTTTTAATGCTGTGTGCTGGTGGTAGCGGAGAGAAGTGCGACGAGGCAACGCAACCCAGCCAGCCATCCACCATCCATATTCATCTGTGAATTTCCATGGAAATGAGAAAGCAGTGTCTGTCCTAGGGCTTTCGCTATTCCTAAGGCTTCGTTTCTGTAGGGTTACTATAGTTGGATAGACGCGACGCAGCCTCTCCGGAGAGGGGTGGGTTTGTACATGTATCTAGCCGCTACGAGTTTTAGATGTTACAGTTTGTCCCGCCCAGTGTAATGGTGATAGTCAGTGATACAATGCTTGGAGCCAGAATCTGGAGGGTTGTTGGCTAAATGTATGGGGGCAGAATGACGGGGTGTTGCATTGTATCTCATACCCTGGTCTTGCGATAACACAGTGCGTGCTTCAGACGAGAAAAGGCCAATAGAAACGACACACTTCGCCTGCAACCCTCTCCGCCCCTTCGCTATAAATGTACACACTTACTTCACTAGATGTATAATTCCCGTATCATACCAGTGGCACGGACGAAGTTTATTCTGAATATGGATTAATTTACCGTAAACGCTGGTCATTCTAAACAAGAAATCGTAGAGAAATGCATGGTGTATTGAGATGGTATGGACACTAAACGCTAAACTAACCCACCGAAGAATGAACGTAACGAAAGTACAATTATGGCTTGATACTCTCCAATTTTCGTGATGTATACATAATTTTCTTTACATTAAAATATTTAAAATCGCTCAAACATGTTTCGATCCTAAGATCATCGTCAGGGAGCTACACTGTTCCTTGCTAAAGTCATACTTTTAAGAACACTCACGTTTTAACCTTTTGGCCCCGGAATTATTTTGTTAATTTTAGCACACCCTGAATATAAAATGTGAATAATACAGGAACCAAATACGTTAGAATTATGAAACAAACTGCATTTTGAAGAAAAAAAACGAAGAGTATATAAAATTTTTAAAATATTCAGTACCTATATTTGTTGAATAAATATATAAAATGCAAATTTAGAGGTTAGCGGTGCGGTACGACCACTATAGTTGACATTAGGCGTCAAAAGGTTAATTTCCTTATATTAACCTGGTGCTGTGGCAGCATGTCGTATTGTGTGCCGTGTGTTATGCTGCGAGAGACTAGTCTCACGCAGCGTAACACACGACACACACCCATAGTGGGTGCATTCTCAGCACCGTACGACTTACACAATATGACATGCTGCCACAGCAACAAGTTAATATAAGGAAATTAATGAGTGAGTCATTTTAAAAATGTGACTTTAACAAGGAACAGTGTAGCTCCTTGAAGATGATCTTAGGATCGAAACATGTTGGAGGGATTTTAAATGTTTTAGTGTAAAAAAATTATGTATGTGCATTAGTTGGTGTGCTAGTTAAATGACTCTACGAAATGCACGGTGCAACGATGAAGAAAGTTTTGCCGTTTTCTTGTGAATGTGACAGCCGAGGGCAAAAGACAAAGATTACAAAACGAAGGTTTGGCCCATGCGAGAAAAGTCAGTTCCAGAGGAAAATTGTGTCAGAAACCGACCGATATTTGACTAAGATAAGATTTTTTTTACCGCAACTACGCATTAACTTGGGGTTAATGGAAAACTTCGTTAAAGCTGTGAACAAACATGATAAGGGTTTTGAGTATTTGAGAAATAAAACACCGAAACTCTGGGATGCTAAATTAAAAGAAAGCATCTTTATTGGGCCGCAAATTCGTGAAATCATTAATGATCCCTCTGAACACCTGTTGACGGAAGCTGAGAAATCTTCATGGCTAACGTTCAAAGCGATTTGTCTAAATTTCCTTGGAAACGCAAAAGTCGAAAGCTACAAGGAACTTGCTGAGGACTTGTTAAGCTTGTACCAGTCTATAGGGTGTAATATGTCATTGAAGATTCATTTTTTACATTCCCACTTGGAATTCCTCCTTCCGAACCTGAGCGACGAACATGGGGAATGGTTCCACCAGGATTTTTTCACCATGGAGAAGAGACATGCAGGAAGTCACCACGGAACGTGTTAGTTGAATAATGTTGGAACCTTACGGAAGAGTTGCCTGTTGTCAGTTACAGACGAATGGGTTATAGAAAGTGGTTTTAAACGTGACTAAAATCAAACATTTATTTTCATATATCATCATCATCATCATAAACTTCAAGGATTGGACCCTTTGATCCGTTCCGTCTCCAGGATTAGAGCTGCTCGCACCAACGCTTCTTCGGTCTTCCAATTGTTCTCCTTCCTTGTGGTTTGTAGTGGTATGATTTCAAAGGGATTCGGTTTTGTGGCATTCTTTGCAAGTGTGAAAGCCAGTTCAGTCTGTATTCAATTTTCTTGTCTAGTATGCCTGTAATCCGTAGTTCGTGGCGTATGTAGTCATTTGTTTTGTGGCCATAAAAGGTGTAGCCTGCCAGAGGTCTCAGTAAATTCATTTCTGCCACTTCAATTCTTCGTCTTTGTAAAGCTGTTAGAGTCCAATTTTATGACCCATATAAAAATGTATGTAAAACTAGTGTGTTGTATATTTTCAAAATAGTTTCCTTTCTCACTTTCTTAAAAATAATTCTCTTAATAATACATATTAATTGTAAAAATGTTGCTAATTTAAATTCTACATCACTGGAATATTGGTAAGATATACTGCAACCT
>Ga0136643_10008582_pt1 | contig 14959 bp, 5 predicted proteins | sample TergutLab28metaG_FD_96883 | JGI IMG/M metagenome (GOLD analysis project Ga0136643, IMG submission 96883) | Labiotermes labralis P1 segment gut microbial communities from Petit-Saut dam, French Guiana - Lab288 P1 (version 3) (version 3) | ecosystem: Host-associated > Arthropoda: Insects >... | reverse complement strand
TCACGCCCTTACACCCCATTTCTTGAGCCTAATCACGCCCTTACACCCCATTTCTTGAGCCTAATCACGCCTTTACACCCCATTTCTTGAGCCTAATCACGCCCTTACACCCCATTTCTTGAGCCTAATCACGCCCTTACACCCCATTTCTTGAGCCTAATCACGCCTTTACACCCCATTTCTTGGACCTAATCACGCCTTTACACCCCATTTCTTGAGCCTAATCACGCCCTTACACCCCATTTCTTGGAATTAATCACGCCTTTACACCCCATTTCTTGGACCTAATCACGCCTTTACACCCCATTTCTTGAGCTTAATCACGCCTTTACACCCCATTTCTTTAAGATTCATTTTAGTGATAAAATCGACTGATGTTGAAAAATTTCCGCCATTTATGGAAACAGAAGTTAAGCCATCTCGTTCATAAGGGAACAGCTTTCAACTGATGTCTGGCCTGAACCAGTTATAACACAAGACCACAGACTTGCACCCTTTACAGCTAAGGTCCACAAGAATTAACATAACGTTTCAGCCCTTTTGAAGAAGCTTACGATTACGCGGCCAACCAAAAACTCTCACCCCTATATCGAAGCCGAAGGTTCATTACCGCACTGAAAACAGTCCTCGGTCGGACCCTGGTCTGAATCACAAGAATTTGAACGAGACCTTCAGATAATAGTGCCTGCATAAAATTCAATAGCTGCATGTCTTGCGTAGTATGTCTCCTTTGCGTGTCACGTTTGAAGAAGCTTGCTCCCCAGATAATATGATCCGTACCAGAGACTGCAAATACAGTTTTGTGTACTCCTGATGATGGACGCGATGGACGCCTGAAACATGTGGAGTAATTTAGCAGTAAATAAATATCTGCATACTGTTGTATCTCGTTGGATTTCTTCAACCTAGAATTACGATGCACGGAACTACGAATATAAAATGTATTGATGTAGTTTTCAAATTATTCCAGGAAATTAATCCACATTCGACAATACCTCTTTATTTCCTTCCTTCTTTAAAATACAACCAGATTACCTGTGTGTCTGTCTGTCTGTGTGTCTGTCTGTCTGTGTTTCTCTGTGTGTGTGTGTGTGTGTGTGTGTGTGTGTGTGTGTGTCTGTGTGTCCCCACGTCTCAAAGTTGGAAGTCGTCGGACGATTTTTGCAAAAGTTCTTACGGTTAATGTGCCACCGGGGAAGGCATAAAGGCCATAACCTCTAATCCCTTACTGTCATTAATAAAAAATTGCAGGTTACTCTAACTGTCAAGATGGAAGCCCCACAGGAGCCATAGACTTCCAGGTACTGAAACAATGTATATCTTGGACAAAATATGCAGCGTTTTTAAGATAGTATGGCAACTCCTGAGTGTTTTCAAAAACAAAAACTTCTCTTATATTTCAATATTATTGAGGAGACTTAATGATCACAATATCGGTCCAGTGCTATCGTCTTATTCTCTTAGTGACATAGCGGCATATGACATTACAACCAACACCTCTTAAAGAATTTAATGATGTAAAAACCTTACACAAAATAACAAAATGTAGACCTGGAACAATAGGATTACAATTTCGAAAAAGGAAGTAAAATAAGGAGGTTGGACGATTTGGACTGGATTCACCTCCTACAGGATAGGGTACACTGGCGGCTTTTTGTCAACACGGCAGTGTAAATTCGGGGACCACAAAGGAAACTCACTCTTTCCCCGTGTTCACGTTAAGCAATTTTTCTAGTGGAAAAGATACTTTGTAAATCCAACTGGAAGTCTGCTACACACTAAATTATAAGTATGTCGAGGCAGTGTTAGCATGAACATCACTAGTCACACAGGTGAACATGTGCCACGCAGAGAGCGTCCGACGATTAGGGGGCTGTCCTGTTGAACGCAGCGCCCAACAATGTTGTTGCGTCCAAACGTTAATAAACGTTAATAAACAAAGATTAGACGAACGGTGTCCGAAATCGGATTTTTCATTATTTCTTAATTTTAGGCGCGTTCGCGAAATTGCGAAAAGCGACTATTAGCTTCGTCATGTCTGTCTGTCTGCATGTAACAACTTGGCTCTCACTGGACGATTTTTTAAAAATTTGATATATATTAATATTTTTAGATAATTTGTTGGGAAAATTCAAGTTTCATTAAAATCCGACATGAATATCGAGTGCTTTAAAAGAAGACCTGTGTACATTTATGATAGTATCTCGCTCACTTCTTAGAATGCGAAATGATTACGACAAAAGCTGTAGAGAAAATAAAAACACATATTTTGTGTTCAATAACTGCTTTTCTTCGAAAATCATGCCGTTTGTGAGATAGGCTAATGTGGAAAAATATGTTAGCACCAGACAGGCCACAGATGACAATATGGAACATGCGCTTTGCGTGCTGGATAACTAAGGCTACAGACATACACTCAGATTACATAATACTTATTGTTTTTCCACGGCAACAATGGCAGCACGAACGTGCCTCAATGATAAGTTATGCGTACATTGCCTGTCTTGTGTGAATTTTTATGGGAAAATATCCTGTTCTACGCTGTTTCGCTTACGTTACAGATTTCAGGAATGTAACACCAACATTAAACAGAGGACGTCTGACGTTTAACGCCGTCTAGCCGAGTCTCCTTACGTGAAAGCATGTACATGTTGACGCCTTCCATCTATTAACACCACCTACTAGACACTGGCAGTAAAGTCTTCTGTGGGGATATTTCACGCATCGAATAAGCGACACAATAAAACGACGCTTAGTTAAACAGTAACGTGCGAATATGCAGTAGGGGCACTCACCGTCTCTGGACATGCCCAAACGCAGACATTTCTGTAGACGACAGTACTGACACCTGTTCCGGTTGACTCTGTCTACTACGCAGTTCTTGTTGCGAGGGCATTGGTAGTTGACCACAGAGCTCTGAGATCGCCGGAAGAAGCCCTTGCAGCCCTCACAAGTGATCACTCCATAGTGGACGCCACTGCTCTTGTCCCCGCACACTTTACACGGTATGATCTCAATTTGCGCTGCAACACACAGAAAACACACCATACAGCCATTTGGACAACTATGCAAAATGGTTAAATGCGACATGTCAACACTCAGGAGCAACACTAGTCTGTCAGTCACATACGTATGTAGACTATTTAGTGACACTACACTTCACATTCGGCATAAATGCAGATATCTGTTCTGTACCAGAGCAATCTATGGAGATCCTTGAAAAGTACACATAATTTTGTGGTTACTTTATCACAAAATTAAGCACATAACGCAACTTATTGAGTTTGTTTTACTATTAATTGGCTCCACGACGGTACAATCTATGGAGAACTGTAAAAATCAGCAGTAGAACACATACCTAATATCATCCGGGATTGAACTGGTCGTGCCACAGAATAAAGAGCGTCGCAAAATTGGGAACGTTTATCCCACATTTCATAAGTTTTGAAATATATTTGCTTCTTAGTATCCAGTCGCACACAGTTGACTCACAGTAAGGCCAATCGTTGTCAGTTTGTGCGATAAGGCTTTACAGTGACAGATCAGAAGATTCGTGAAAAAAATACAAGCTATCGTAAGGACATTCATCAAAGATATAAAACGATACTAACCAACGAAATAAACCGTATTAGCAACAACATAAAAGCTAATAGCTAAAGCTGAAGCTATCCCTGGACAGGCTGTCAGGACTCCAGAATATTGAGGCTCCCAGGACTTTCCAGACAATCGGCAAATGAAGGTAGAAAGCTTGTCAACCCCACATTAGCAATGAAATACCACCCACTAATAAAGTGTTTTGGTTTGTAGCAATGTCAGGGAGGGATAAGATCCTAATTAGAAGGATCAGTAATTGTCACTAATCGCAAGTGAAGCATTTGAGCAGAAACATAAAAAAAAGATTGAATAATATTTAAAACTTTGACATTCAGAGGACCGTGCATCGTGATATATTCTTATTTTAAAAAAGTAGTTACATCATGACCTCGCTAGCAGACGGTCGACATAACTGACAAATATCTATTGCTGCGTATACAGTTTTGAGACTCCTGACGATAGACAGTAGATCTGTCCGGAACATGTAGATTTCTTTATCAAAAATAAATTTGAGAAACACTGCATCTCGTTGGCTTTTATTATAAGAATATTTTGATTACATTTAGGGAACACAGAATGGCACTACAGTTTAGGTTGATAAATGCCGACTTGTAAGAGTAAGACATCATGTTCAATGCCGGGTGTCTTCATGTGAGATTTGTGGTGTCCGACTTCGTTCGGTTTGCCCCTACCAATTACCATTCCGCCATTCTACAGAGCCTACTCATCCATAATCATCAATGCGGTACGCGATAGCCCTGACTAGGCACCCGTTCACTCCAGCTTCTGTCTTCAGCTGGAGGCTTAATCTATCTGACCAAGCTCTCGGATGGCCACAGATTAAGGAACTGAATATCTGGAAGGAAAAAAAGTCAAATAGCGGCCCAGTAATTAAATCAGTATAAGATGTCCTCCTGCACATGGCGCATCTAAAATAGTTGACACTTAGATATTTTTCCCAGCTTATATTCGCAACTTGTATATGTCAGGAATAAAATTACATGCGTTGTTTTCGCTTAATTTAGGCAACACAAAATGACACTGCAGCTTAAGTGGCTGATAGTGAAATCAATTTCAGCTCAATTTACGTAATGCTCAAATCCGTACCTACTAAGTTAAAGACAAACATAAAAATATTTACAATATAATACAGTGGAAGAAGAAAGTAAAAGCCACCTTCCAACACTGAGTCGAACATCTGTTTTTAAATGTAATATTGTAAGAAAAATGACACCAGAAAATGTGACGTAATGACATAGTTAACTTCACACCACCTGGAATTTTATCCGACGTAACCCAGTATAGTTATTATGTTACGGACAGAAAAGACTGGAGAATTGTTGTCCGGCTGTATGACCCACACAGCCTTCTCTCCAGTGCGTAACAAGAGCACTTGCCCCTGTGGTAAAGCGTATGGAACGTGAATCTAAGATTTAAGAATGCGTGGAGCTAATACACTTTTACTCCCTTGTGTGTTTTCAAGGAGTGCGTAATTAATTGAGAATAGAGGCAAATTTTCCTTTGCTAAATGGAATATAAAATACGTGTTTTTCCTGACAGTAGTAAAATCATCCTTTACATTTTTAAAATGGCATCTTTCATTACAAACTAAAATGCCATGCGCAAAGGAATAAATAGTGATTCCGGGTTTTCAAGATTCCACCACACTGAAGTGACATGCACAATAAAACCTATGCAAAGTTGGGAAATTCTCTAGCAAAATCATTCCTTGTACACGATTCTTGCCTTTAACACGCTCATACGTTGTGAATTAAATATTTCCCACTTTTTCTACACGAAATGCAAACTTGCCTAAACGCTACAAGACCTGTTCTTCAAACTCAACATCAACGGTGATAATTGTCTATTTTATGGTCTCGAGTCCTGCGAATAATGAATCAAAGTGAAAGTAATTTGTAATGAACAAGGAAAACAAGGCCGGCAAGACAATAAATGCATTTAACGCTCACCCAGATTAGCGGCACAATTCAAGACACAGAAATAATCTAGTGGTAAACCTTCTGCCCTAGCAGAACTGCAAGACGGAACGGAGAAGGGAGCGCAGCAACTAATGCTGAGATGAGACATTTCAAAAGGACAGGAAGAAGAAAGTTGTAAAAATAAGATTAATAGCATAAAGATGTATGTGAGGAAGTAATTTTTTAAGCGGCACTTTCCTTAATGTTGAATTACTTCATTTTATCACCCCACTCTACCGCCCATCTTGACATGTAGCTGGGCAGTGCTGTCAGTTTAGTGACGGCCACGAATTGCGTTGGACCCACCGCAATAAGAGAGTTTTTCCTCGGCCCAAATTACAAAATGATTCTGGGGCCTGCCCCAGCTTCTGTCTAAAGTTACCGTTACCTTTTCAACGTGTGTAAAGCGGTCGAGGTTGAGAATGTGTGGAGCTTAAACTCAACGCCCCACACTCCTTGATGTCGTGATGGAATAGATACTTTTCCTCGACACAAAGTTCAATATGGTTCTGGGGTCCGCCCAAGCTCCTGTCTAAAGTTACCGTAGCTTTTATCAACGGGTATAAAGCAGTCGAGTTTGAGAATACGTGGAGTTAAAACTCAACGCCCCATACTCCTTCAGGTCACGATGCTTAACTAAATGCGCCAAGAACTTTGTCTCAACTTTTCCACGACTTTGCCAGTGAAATTTGTAAAGTAGCAAGACAGATAAATTGTCATAAAAGTCTGGAAATAGGATTCGAACCTCTGAAGGAGATTGCCTTTGGTTAAACGACCTCAGATAAATGTGCACGAAAGGTAAAGTAAAATTGTTTTAAACATAGGCGTTCTGCGACAAGGACGACCTTATGCAAATATTGAAGAAAATGGAAGAAACCAAACATGCCTTTCGGGATTTGCGGTTCTCACAGCAATGTTGGCGAAGTCGCCAAATCTTCTGAGATGTTACGCTGTGTTGATTGGTGAGCAGATATAGGCGCTTCGGAAGAGTGTATTAACCCCGCAACTCGTGTAACTATTTACTAGTTCGTAACATGTCTAAAAAGACGTAACATCACAGAAGACTTGAATCTCTCTTCTGTGTTCCTTGCAGACAGCACCTACAGGACAGAAATATTTGTTTCTCGGAACGAAACAATCAAGAAAATATGAGGACTGCAGTCCTCTCGTAACCTGTGTACTGAACAGTCACCTAAAGAGAGTGACGATACCAGATACTGTATTAATACAACTGCCCTCCTGAAGATGAGCATAATAGTGCTCGAAACATGTACAGGAATGTAATAAATGTATTAAAATAAAGAATTTGTGCATCAAGTTGGTAAAAAGAAAGACTATCATTATGTTAGGATGCACGGTCAACAAAAAGTAAAAACAAGAAAATATGAAGTTTGACTTCTTAATCTTTCCTGTACTGAGGTTTAAAACCTGTTTGTTATAGAGGACTTGTAAAACGTCTTCTGCTGAGAGATAAATTTTCCTGCTATAAGAACTTCCTGATATTTTTACATTTACGTCTTCGCACATTTATTTAGCGTGGAGTCAGAAGACGTGAGGATAGGCAGAACCTCTTATATCTTTTCGGCCAACAATTTGTCATGACCGTCGAACAGATTCTAACCGTTCAGTGAGTACAAGAGTTTATTTTCAAAACTCGGTTTAAGAAAAATGATAGAAGCGTTGAAACTTGCGTTACTTTACTCTCTTTGGGTAGGAAACATAAAACTAAATCATAGACACTTGCATGTTAATCGTTCACACGTGCTTTAGACTTCTAGTTCATTCTTATTGATGCATATCCAAGCCATGACGGAAGGAATCACAGAATGGATTACGGTACTAGATCACAGACGACAGCAGCACATTATATTAGAACCCTCAAAATTGACTGCAGGAACAGCCCAAAGAGAAATCAAAAATTATTTTCCTATTGCGCAGGCTTATAGTAATACGTAGCCATTACAGTTATTACTATTGACTCGTATTATTTTTTTTAGACATTATTACTACGGCTGATATCTCGATACATCAAATTTGCGGGGTATAGCCTCAAAGTTTCGCATCGTCGCCTTGTTTGTAGCTGTTGATTCGCAGTAATTTCGCACGTAACATTTAAGGACACTTAATGAACTACCCTCAGACAACATATCATTCATCCAGACCCAATGGCGTGTCAGTTATCACCACTCATAGATACGATACGGAAGATTTTCGCACGGTAACCATGTTATTACTTTACATTCAACGAAAACTACTTTAAGGAAGGTGTAAAAGTTGGCACTAACTTCGCCGACCGGCGGCGGCCGCTCTGTCGGTATAGTTCGCGTGCGGACTAAGGCCACGGGGTTTAGTTTTTTTGGAGTGGTACTTTTCTAAGATCTCTTACCGCACTAGGTTAGGTGGTGGCGTTGCTGTTCCCACCTCACAATGTCTTGTCTCCGCCATATTGTTATTACCGACTGTATCAAATTAACGAATAAGGCTCTGCAGTGACCTCCCTTGGCATAATGTTTAAACCAACTTTGCCAAAATCATTCACGGCTTACCAAAACTGTTACTGAACACTCGCAGCGTGGTGACCACAGAGGCCAACTTCTGACTTAAGGAAGAAACTGATATAAGAAGGGATGGATAATTTTTGCCTTATTATTATCTGACGAGGACCGCCATAAAACAAAAGAATATGTATTGTATAACACACTACTGTCAGCAATGAGCTGCATGGGTCGTCAGGTTCCGCGTAAAGACATAAAAAGGGAGTAACGTGCAACATAAAACATGTTACATGCAACGCATACGTTTTACATTTCTATGTAGGCTTTACAATGGCACTTTTGGGCCGAAACACGCAGCTCATTGTTTACAACATACTGCCACATAATAAATACAGTGGCACTTTACAGCGGCCTTAACCAATTAATCTTTTTACGACATAACGGGATGTCCTTTATCACAGCAATTTCTTTCGCTGTATTGCCAAGGTCGTTATGACATCCTTATCCAAGGCACTGCAAGCTCAGCAACGAGCTATACGGTCGGGTTAATGTTACCTCTCGTCCGGAGCCACTGACCGACCTTCGTACACGTGTAACCCAGCGTCATCACATTACGTCATCAAGGAAGGTAAAGACATCCTCTAGGATAATCTACGACACACCCAGCATTTCTTTCCCTTTTGTTAGACCTATGTTGAGGAATATTTTGCCCACCCGTCCTGTGTCTCTAAATACTAACTTTTTTCCTTTGTTGCTGCTGTCCCAACACGCCCACTATCCCGCCCCAAATAAGTTTGGAACCTGTGGATTAGGGCAGGAGTAATGTGAAACGAGGACATATCATTTAGTATAGTGACAAAACAATGGGCTGGATAACTATAGTTCGATTCTCGACACAGACATGAACTCTCATCTTCAGCACCGCGTCCATACTGACTCCTTACACTCTTTACACTCCTATCCACCGAGCACCGGAAATATTTCACTTGAGATAATGGGACCGAGGCCTGCAGTTCACCAGCTCACATCCTTACAGTGCCGATTTTAAGAATTTATTGAGTTATGATATCCACTCCACCTTACGGCTTCGCGACGCTCTGCTCAAGTAAGCACACGAAAAAAAAATGTCTTGTAGAAGGTCTTGACGATACTAACAACATTTTACAACATTTTTCACAAACCTAAACAAAATTGTAATTAACCTAAGGCTTTCTTGTCAACCTCTACGCCATAATAAGCAGACTGAGCCCAGCTTTTAGCACGCAGCAGCAGGAAGAGGGCAGAACCTCTGACCGAGCCTCTTACTACCAGTGAGAATTCTAGAACTTTTCATCCGATCTAGATGAATATTTAAAATAAAAGTTCACGAATGCTCTCCTGTCACTCCCAGCTTACGGTTCGTATCTCCACACCTCAGTAAGCGATATATGGAGCCCTTTTTGTTTTTGTTTAACCGATAAGCGCCGCCCCGACGCTCTAGTCGGTTTTTGTTAGACTTAATAAACATTATCATCACCGCAGTCGTTTGTATCGGCATCGACTGCTAAACCTCCCCAGCGTCCGGCGTGCAACACAACGCTGGCAGAGCGTCGGGTGGTGCGCTGGGCTGGCGCTTATCGGTCAAGTAGGAAGAAACACGCCCTACACAAAATGAGTCTGATACATTACCACACAAATGACAATTTCACATAAGTAAACAGAAATGTCCGGTATGTAATTCTGTTAGTTCACAAAAACACTCACCGTATATCTACTGATAAGACAATCAATGATAACAGTCATGATTTTTAAATATTTATTTATGGAAGCTATCAATATCTCAGAATATATAGAATGTTCCAAAAGTACCTTCCTTCTAAGGCCCACACATTAAAAAAAAATTTGTAGTTAAATTACTTTTTTCAGATTTTCTGTGGGTTCGAAAGTTTACGGACAGGTCGTGTTCATGCAGGAGGGCCCCCTATAGACAGGCATAAAATTCTAGGAAGTCAGAGTATCGAGTCACATCAGAATGGGGTCAGTGTGAAAAGTTGGTCTCCTTTAACCACCTAAAGCAGCTGTCAGCTTGAGGAGATTTTATTAAATTTAGTAAAAGCGTGGATTTCAAATGATACACAAAATCACCATGCCTGTCAGACTCGGCCAATAATTACTGCCTCTTTACTACACATTAATTATTCCGTTGTCTCTCTAAGTATTTACAAAATCAAACATGTTTCAGACAAAGGATTCAGATTTTGTTGTTGTTGTTATACCGTGCATGTTGTCAAGTCACTCAATTGTTATATCAACCACTGCACATGTATAAAATTTACACATTAAAACATTAAAAACGCTCCGATAAAAATTTATAAAATTTACACATTAAAACATTAAACACGCTCCGATAAAAATTTATAAAATTTACACATTAAAACATTAAAAACGCTCCGACAAAAATTTATAAAATTTACACATTAAAACATTAAAAACGCTCCGACACGTGTCGGAGCGTTTTTAATGTTTTAATGTGTAAAATTTATAAATTTTATATAATATGTGCAGTGGTTGGTATAACAATTGAGTGAAAGGATTCAGAATTTAACCAGGAATTCTAGTTGCCTCGGGCAAACGTTCGTAAAGGACCCTTGTTGTTACATGCGACGTTTCTGCAGACTTCAAATCAGCATACCGAACAGCAGCAAGTGAAGTTCTTGTTCTGTTTTGGTGATTTTCAAACATATCCGCACACAAGACGTTGCGGCCATGTAATGACATTTGTTTAAGAGACAACGACTACAGGGGAATACTGCGCAATTACTTCTTTATGACAATAAAAGTGATTTAAATGAAATCAATTAGCTTGACATACATTTAATTGAAGTGTGCGTGTCCTTGACGGAAGGCTGTTACTAATCGCATGAAATATCGTAAAGAGTCTCTTGAATGCTAATAAAGTTAACATAAACAGACGTACGTACTTCTGGTCCGCATTCAACTGTCCAAAACGCAGTTCTGTGGCGGAACCTTGGGAAGACACTAATGAATATTCTGTTTCCACAAAACTCGGGTAATTTCAAAGATAGTTCAGCGAACATCAGTTCGCCGACAGACAAACATGGAATTAACAGGCGTGATTCTGTACCACAGTCCACGCTACTCACTAACACTGGTTATAGAGGACTAGCTCCAAAAGAGAAAGGCAGATATACAAAATAACAAACTAGCAGAGAACACTCCTACAACAAAACCAACTAGATGCACTTATTTCTCAAATCCTTTTTTGGAATAAAACTCTACATGTTTCGGACAGTTCCTCTGCCCGTCATCAGTTTTTCACTGTATACACAGCAATGGTATATGTAAAACAGCTTGCGAGCAGGATCAGGACGGAACTGCAGTTCCGTCCTGATCCTGCTCGCAAGTTGTAGACAAACCTGTATTACATATACCATTGCTGTGTGCACAGTGAAAAACTCCTGATGATGGACAGAGGAACTGTCCGAAACACGTCGAGTTTTATTCCAAAAACGGATTTGAGAAATTAGTGCATCTGGTTGGATTTCATGTAGGAATTTATCACGATGCACGGTCACCTGAACGTCAAATTAGCAGAAAACAGTTTTATAGGAAAGTAGTTTTGGGATTTCACCATCCATTTTCATGGCAGCAGTGTCACTAGATGCAATAATCAGTGGCACACATTCAACGGGCTTGCTCTGTCCTACTACAATCGTGCGTATCGTTTGCGTGAATTTTGTCCAGCTACACATTTAATATGCAAGTAGTCACAAAAACATGGTGAAGAAGACTACGTTATGGTACGGACGACCGAAAAATCGAGCCTATATTCCGGGCAGGAACAGACATTTCTCTCTTCTCCCAGCGTCCTAGCTGCGCATCCAATGTGCACCGTACGTCACCTCCCGCATACGCCCTTACGGGGGGAAGGTCTCAATTGGAAGCACTAATGTCGTAAAGTAAAATAAACCCCCATTCTTAATATTGCACATTTTCCGTGCAACTATATTATATACATAATATTTAACACCAACTTGTTGCACAGGGTGTTTGTTTGTTAATTACTTCTCCTACATGTTTCGGCCTCAGTCCTCGGCCATCTTTAGAGAGCTCGTAGGTTTTGCGACATGTGCGGCCTATGTGTCAAATTGTGTGGTAGAGATTCTACATATAACATTAAAAATTATAATTAAGATTAAGCTGTCAAAATCCTTAAAACTAATTTATCATTAAACACAATACAAAATTATTTTAATTAGATGTTAATGTATTTCGCTGTGTCCAAAAACGCGTGTTAACATTTCTTCGAATGAAGTAAGTCCTGGAATCAAGTTTCATGTAGACTCCAGTTGAAATGTGATGGCACACGGTGATGCACGGGTGGGAGGGGGGGAGTGAAGGGGAAACTGGCGAATGGAGTGGGTAGCCATTACCCTTCACACAACCTCGGAACATGGTGTAACCAGCATATGCGCACACCTCGGCTGCCAGTAGTCGACTGAACTGACTCCCCCGCCGATTTAAATGGACTCGTCCGTTTCGCCGAAAGACGAAATCTGGTTTCTGCGCGTATGCCATCACATTTCAAACGCATTCTACCTCGTGCTCAGGCTAATATACTCAATCATGCATATAACTCACATAATCACCATCGTTAAAACTTCTCTGCAAAAATGTCTTTTACATTTGGTTGCGCAGTTTAATATCGAGCACATTTGTTCCAGCGTATAAAGAGATGGCAGCACCTACTGGAATGTTTGTGTAAGGTCCGAACTGTTAAAGGAGATTGAGTGGTTGATTTGCCGGTAGCAGTGACGCGAATTCTGCCCAAGCACGTTCCAGTGTGTTGGCTGGTAATGGCATAAGGAGGGAGTTATAACATTGGTTTGAAAATAAACTGCTTCGTCTATAAGCCAGTTGGTAGACCTAACACACGTCGCTTGTGAGTATTTGCAAACGTAACTCTGAAATCATTCGTACCACATCTAACAACCCTACTGAAATTAGATCACGGCGTTACTAGCCAGGAAACCGCGGGTTCCATTCCCGAAGGGGTAATTAGGATTCTTCATTGAATCAATTTTTCCGGCCGCACTATTGTCATGGAGTCGAATCTGCCACTGGAAATGAGTACCAGGTAGGTCTTCCGGGGGTAAAGGTGATTGGTAATGTAGGGCTGACAACCTTGCCACCCTGACTTTAATTCTTGGAGCCTGAAACTCCTGGAACTCTAAGGGCCTGTCCAGGAATTATTTTACTTTTACCTTTACTGAAGTGAAATGCAGAGAAGCAGGAGAATTAATGTGAACCCAGACGGTGTGAAAGGAATAGGGTAGAATTATGCTCAGGCATTCACCTGGAAGTTTTCAGGGAGTCCATAAAATATCTTCCCCTTGAAGTATTCGATTGCTGGAAATTTGAATAAAGACAATAATTTTGTTTCCACTGAGAAACGTTAACAGTGAATTGTGAAAAGGTAACGCAGTCCCGTTACAGGCCTGGAGTGGCCCAGAGGTTTCCAGGAAGTTAAGGTTCCCAGATTAAATAACAACGGCACAGGATGGTGGTAAGATTGTCAGCCCTACGCACCGGCCGTCTTTACCCCAGGAAATGCTCCTGATACTCATTTCTTTTAGAGGCCGAGTCGACCCCAGGGCCATAGTGTGATCGGAAGGATTTTATATCAGTAAAAAATTCCAATGACACCATCTGGAATCATACCAGCGACCTTCCGATTTGTAGCACAGCACCTTAACCACTGTGCTACCGTGGTCCCCGACAGTGAAATGTAGATCTTTGAAATGCTCGGAAATGGAAACATCAGAGACCCATATGAGGCAGTAACACGTTTAAACCTCGCGAATCAGGAACACAACATTCTAATTATTCCACAAGACAGACTTATACTCACTTCCGATGCCCAACTTCCTTGCGCCGCACTTCCAAAGACTGTCACTCGAGTTCTTCAGAATTTACAGATTGTGAGTTGAAGAACCAAACAACAGGTTTACCTGGATGATAAATGCGTCCTGTAATTCCACTTGTCACTCTAAACAAGTATTCTTATCAGTGTGTCATCACAGTCTCTGCTTACTCACCGAAGCGCGTTCCAAAGATTGATTAATCTGTCTGTTGTCTGAAATGCTGCTCTCTGTGTTATCATGGTGGCGTGCTTCCGAACTGGCCACTGGCTTCAATAAACTTCTGGCGTCAGCGTTACGTAATTGTCCTCGTCTTTTATCAGTAAGTCTGACGAACACAGGGTGATAAGTGCCGACTGAAGGTGTTCCATACTTTGTACATTTCACCGAATATTAATATGACGACAAATTCGTGAAAAATCAGAAATAAAATTCGGTCGGAGAACTGCAGAGAAGAGACCAGCTGGAAGATTTAGGCATTTACGGGGGGATAATACGCAGAAGCTTCAGTGGTTGCTACTAGGGAGATTGGACTGGAAATAAGTGCGGATAAAACTAAGTACATGGTCATGTCTCGAGTTCAGAATGCAGGACAAAATCACAGTGTGAGGATTGATAATAGTACCTTCGAGAGGGTGGAAGATTTTAAATATTTGGGAACAATTTAAACACATCAAAATTCTATTCCGGAAGAAATTCGGTGCAGAACCTTTTGTCTTCCAGGTTGCTATCTAAAAATTTAAAGATTAAGTTATATAGAACTATAATTTTGCCGGTTGTTTTGTATGGGTGTGAAACTTGGTCGCTGACATTGAGGGAGGAAAGGAAGCAAGAGGGTGTTTGAGAACATGGTGTTGAGGAGAATATTTGGACCTAGGAGGGACGAGGTAACGGGGGAATGGAGGAGAGTGCATAACGAGGAGCTAAATGATTTGTACTCCTCACCCAATATTGTGCGGGTGATAAAATC
>Ga0136643_10008578_pt1 | contig 14961 bp, 18 predicted proteins | sample TergutLab28metaG_FD_96883 | JGI IMG/M metagenome (GOLD analysis project Ga0136643, IMG submission 96883) | Labiotermes labralis P1 segment gut microbial communities from Petit-Saut dam, French Guiana - Lab288 P1 (version 3) (version 3) | ecosystem: Host-associated > Arthropoda: Insects >... | reverse complement strand
TATGCGAAATAGTTTAAAAAATTCGCTTATGCATGCAGAAATTATTGCGATAGATGAAGCTTGTAAATTTATGGACGATTGGCGATTAGAAGGATGCACCATGTTTGTTACAGTAGAGCCTTGCCCTATGTGTGCCGGAGCGATTTTGCAGTCGAGAATAGATACTCTTGTTTTTGGTTGCTTTAATAAAAAAGCTGGGAGTGCGGGCTCTTTGGTAAATCTTTTAGAGCATGACGGTTATAATCACAAAGTAAATATTATTTCAGGAGTGCTTGAGGAAGAGTGTTCTAAAATTATGTCGGATTTTTTTAGGGATATGAGAAGTAAACATTAAATATACTCTGTATAAGGACGCTTTGTTACAAAAGCGACTTACTTATAGGAGTGATTTTAATGGAGTTTTTCAAAAAGAATAAATTTTTTATAACTGGAGGCTTAGCAGGAATTTTTTTGCAACTAATTGTTTTTTGTATTTTAAGGTTTAGGATTAATTATAGCTATTATCTATACTTTACTATGTTTTTGGGCATGTTATCATGTGTTTTGATTGAAAAATATGCAAAAAAGAAAACTGTTTATCATTTTTTTCCGCTATTGCTTTTTTCATCAATGTTTTTTGAGAGTAGCAAAATTTTGATACCAATTTTATTTGCGTTTGGAAGCGGAGCATCCATTTATATTTGTTCTTCATACATACTTCCTGAAAAAGAAGGCAAGGGAAAGAGTTTTCTTGGAGGCATTGCAGGTTTTGTACTAGGGATGATTATTTATATTTTTTAAATCTTTCTTGTTTCTTGTTTTTAAAAGTAGTATAATTGATATATCTTCTGTACTACAAAAAAATATGGAAATGAGTGTTTAAAATGGAAGTACAAATGTTTAGCAAACGGGCTTTAAAGCGGTTAATTGTACCACTGCTATTTGAGCAGGCACTTTCTTTAACAATTGGTATGATAGCAATGATTATGGTTTCTAGGCTTAACGAGGCGGCCGTTTCGGGCGTTTCTTTAGTTGAAAGCATAAATATTTTACTATTTAGCCTTTTCTCTGCATTCGCCTCTGGTGGTGCAATTATTGCAGGGCAATATCTTGGAAAAGGTGAGCCTATAAATGCTAGAAAAGCTGCAAGCCAGCTTGTGGTTGTAACTTTCCTTATTGCTCTTGGTATTACCATTTTGGCAGTTGTTTTTAATCATCAAATTTTACGATTGATTTATGGAAATATTGAGCCAGACGTTATGCAAAGTGCAAGAACGTATTTTTATATGACTGCGTTATCGTTTCCAGCTATAGCTATATATAATGTATCAGCGGCACTTTTTAGAGCCATGGGAAATGCAAGGGTTACTATGGTTAATGCTGTTATAATGAATATTTTAAATATTGCGATTAGTGCCATTTTAATATATGGTTTTGGTTTTGGTGTTTTAGGTGCAGGTATTGCCGTTTTAAGCTCGCGATTTATTGCTTCTGCTAGTATGACGGGTATGCTTAGAAACAAAAGTTTGCCTATATATGTTCGCAAATATAGTATAAAAAGCATTGAACTATCTATGATTAAGCGTGTTTTGAAAATAGCTGTTCCAAGCGGGGTTGAAAGCTCTGCATTTCAGCTTGGAAAAATCATTATTGCAAGAGTTATTTCTGGCTTAGGCACAGCGGCGATTGCCGCAAACGCGATTTCTAACACAATGGCAAATATTTCGATGATACCAGGAACTGCTATAAATCTTGCATTAATAACAGTTGTTGCACAGTGCATTGGTGCTTCTGAATATGAGCAAGCAAAGATGTATATAAAGAAGTTGATGAAAATTGCATACACTGGCATGTTTGCGATGAATGTATTAATTTTAATTTTTGCAGTACAAGTTGTTGGTATATTTAACTTATCTCCAGAAGCAGGTGGAATTGCTACAAACATTGTAAGGATGTATTCTATTTCTGCTATATTTATCTGGCCGTTATCGTTTACGCTTCCTAACGCATTTAGAGCTTCGGGTGATGCAAAATTCCCGATGACTGTTTCAATGCTTACCATGATTTTTGTTAGAGTTGGTATGAGTTTCTTTATGGTTTACGTGGTTGGATTAGGCGTTTTTGGTGTTTGGGTTGCTATGATTATCGATTGGGGCGTAAGAAGTATATTCTTTGTTATTAGATGGCAAAGTGGAAAATGGCAGAAGAAAGCTCTTGTATAAGGGCATGATAAACAGATTGGGGATTTAAAATGTATTCAAAAAAAATTATTAGATGTTTTATGGGTTTAGCAATAGGATTATCTTTATTTGCCTTTGCTGGTTGTGCTGTGTTTGAGGAAGGATTCGAGCAGAGAGTCGAACAAATGGTAGATGGAATCATGGAAAGTGCATTTGAGATATATGAAGAATTTGGACTGATATTTGATTCGGAAACGAGAACCCTGTATTATGGTGGTGAGGAAGTGGTTTTTTTTGAAGACCGTTTTGAAAATATAAGGGGATTAACCACAACAACATCTGGCAACCGCAATGCTAATGGGCTACATATTGAGGCTCAGCGTGATGATAATGGAAATTTAGTTGGCCTTGAAGTAAATAGGAGATAGGGTTTAATAAAAAACGTTTCGTATGTTGTATATACATACGAAACGTTTTTTGATTTTAATCATTTTTGCTTATTACAGTTGGAATTTCTTGTGAAAGTTTTATTAATAAATCTGGTGTTAACTTAATAGACAGTGGCTTAAGCTCGTAATATTTCATCGTCTTACCAGATTCAGAAATTTCATAACTACTAGTAACGAGCAAAGCTTCTTCTAGTTTTTTTAAGTGCATATATAGAAGAGGTCTGCTCATTTGCATTAGTTTTGCGAGCTCGCTTACATATTTTCGCTCAACAGCCAAAATTCCAGCAATTTTAATTCTCATGGGGTGAGAAAAAGCGTCAAATAAATTCACATATGCTTCATAGCTTTCCATACTATTCAATTTCTTTCAGCAACTTATTGATAGAGGCAAGGTTTTCTTTTATTTCGATTAGCTCCAATTTTAAGCTAATATTTTGTTCCATAATTTCCCTTGCGAACCCTTCAATCGATTGGCCACTGTAAGCTTCAATTTCGGCTTTTCTTGTTTTTGAATATATCGTGAACCCTGCAATAATCAGGCCTCCTACAATAGCAACTAAAGGGATTCCAACGTTCATTAATAAATCTGTGTCAATCATTACAAACAACTCCTAAATTTTTATTTTATTATATCATATGTAATAATTATATAACATATGATATAGATTTGTCAATAATTATTTTTAGAAATTGCAAAAAAGTTAAAATTTGTGGTTTTCTATATATTCTTGTAATTGCTTATGCCACTCTATAGTGTCATAAACACCTGCTGTTGTTGTTTCGTTAAACAATAAGTCAACCATGTAACGAGGATTTTTTTCGCCAATAAACATAGATTTAATGCAAGAAACGCAGTAAACCACCACATCCTCACAAGGCATAGAATTTGCACGTTTTTTCATATGCTCATGCACCTTCTCAAGTGGAAGCTTAGGATAAAAATCATCGCCGCAGCAAATTGAATTTGTTCTATTATGCTCTGTTTCAACAACCTCAATATTCATTTTATGTAAAAGCGACCTAACTGCCAAATGTACACCCGTCTTTTCACGAACGGGGCAAGCATCATGTACCGACATTTTAATTCCAGAGTAATTAGGAAAATGGAAGCCGTTCATTTTATCAAGCACTTCCCATAAAGAGATGGTGCTAACGCCTTCGTATAAGCTGCTAAATCTTCGGTCGCACCCTGCACAAACATTTACGACAACAGAGCCGTTTTCAACTTTTGGCTCGTAGCGGCAGCAAATTTTATGCACCTCAACATTGTTATCATAATACATATTCAGGTAATGTAAAATTTTTTGCTCCATTTCAGGCTTGTAAATGCTTAACGCACAGCCTGGGTTAAAATATATTTTTTGCATATTTTAGCCGTCCTTTCTTGTTTTTATATAAAATGAAAGCCTTGAGAGATTCTCAAAGCTTTAAAGTATGGGCATTACAGGACTTGAACCTGTGACATCCTGCTTGTAAGGCAGGCGCTCTCCCAGCTGAGCTAAACGCCCGTATAAATTATAAATAACCGACCCATAAGGGACTCGAACCCTCGGCCTCTAGCGTGACAGGCTAGCGCTCTAACCAACTGAGCTAATGGGCCAAAATTTTAACTGTGCATCAAATTAATTAAGCACGTTTATTATTATACGATATAAAAATGATTATGTCAAGCACTTTTTGAAAAAAATTTATCTTGAAAAAAAATACACTAACTGCTATAATGTAAAAATACAGATAAGTAGTGCATTTTAGGAGGAATAATATGAATACAAACGCACCACAAGCGTGGTTTAGTAATTTAGGAATAGAAATTAATTCTTTGCCAAGGGTTGCTTTTAGTATATTTGGATTTGAGATTTATTGGTATGCGGTTATAATATTTTTTGGAATTATTGCAGCACTTGCCTATGTTGTTTGGGCAGCAAAAAAAACAGGACAAAAGCATGAACTTTACTTAGATTACTTTGTTTGGGCATTTCTTTCGAGTATGGTTTTTGGAAGGCTTTATTATGTAATTTTTTCTACAGATGCTAGTGTTAGAGGCAGCTTTAGAGACCTTGTTAACCTAAGAGGCGGAGGGCTTGCAATTTATGGCGTTATTATTGGCTCGGTAATTTCTGCAGTTATATACACAAAAATTAAAAAAATTAATTTTTGGCTTTTTGCAGATACAGCAGCACCTGCACTTATACTTGGGCAAGCTATTGGCAGATGGGGCAATTTTTTTAACCGCGAGGCTTACGGGAGGTTTACAAACAATATATTTGCACTCAGGTACCTAAGAAGTGAAGCTTTTGGTGGTGTTAGTGCCGATATACTTGAAAATATTGTGCACGAAAGAGGAACACAGTATATTCAAGTGCATCCAACTTTTTTATATGAATCTATCGGAAATTTTGTGATTTTTATCGCCTTAAATATACTAAGAAAATACAAAAAGTTTGATGGCGAAATATTTATGTATTATTTCTTATTTTATGGAATATTAAGATTTTTCGTTGAAGGTATAAGGATAGACCAGCTTACAATTGGAAACACAAGCATTGCTATAAGCCAAGTTTTATCGGCAGTTCTTGCATTAATGGCTGTAGGAGTTATTATTTTCAAAAGAAAAATTAAAAAACCTATTGCAAACGCTTAAAAATAGTGGTATAATAATGTTATAAATACTTCAGAATGGAGTGGGCTAAAAGCTCACTCTTCTTATTTAAAATGGGAGGTGTTAATATGGTTGCTCGTGATATAGAAAAACAGGTTTCGGATTTGATAGCTCCTATATTTGAAAATAGTGAATATGAGCTTGTTGATGTGGAGTTCGTAAAAGAGGGGCCAAACTTTTATCTAAGAATTTATGCCGACAAAGATGGCGGAATTGCCATAGATGATTGTGAGGTTATAAGCAGGCAAGTTGATGTTTTGTTAGACGAAAAAGATCCAATTTCTGAAGCCTATATTTTGGAAGTTAGTTCTCCAGGGCTTGATAGGCCTATTAAAAAAGACGAAGACTTTGTTAAGTTTGTTGGCAAAATGATAGATATTAAGCTTTATAAAGCAGTTGAGAAGCAGAAAGAATTTCAAGGTATTTTGTTAGGGCTTGATGAGCGTGATATTATCAAAATTGAAACAGAAGAAAAAGAGATATTAGAATTTAGCCGAAAAGATGTCGCATCTTGCAGGCTTGCAGTAATCTTCTAATTAGCAAGGGAGGAATTTGAAAAATGAAAAATAATGCCGAATTAATCGAGGCTTTAAAACAGATTGTGAAAGAAAAAGGGATCGACGAAGATATTATTTTCGAAGCACTAGAAACTTCTTTAGTTACGGCCTGCAAAAAGGATTTTGGGGCTAACTACAACGTTAAAGTTGTTGTTAACCGTGAAACAGGCGAGTTTAGTTGCTTTATCCAAAAAAATGTTGTAGAAGTTGTGGAGGATGACTCGACTGAAATATCTTTAGAAGATGCTAGGCTAATAAGCCCATCATATGAGATTGAAGATGTTGTTGATATAGAATCAACCCCTAAAGATTTTGGGCGTATCGCTGCACAAACGGCTAAGCAGGTTGTTTTACAAAAGCTTAGAGAAGCCGAGCGTGAAATTGTTTACAACGAATACGTAACCCGTGAAAAAGAAGTGATTACAGGGGTTGTTCAGCGTAGGGAAGGTAAAAACATTATTGTAGCTTTTGGGAAAACTGAAGCGGTTTTAACACCAAATGAGCAAGTTATAACAGAAGAGTATACGCCAAATGAAAGAATAAAGGTGTATGTAAACGAAGTTAAACAAACAACAAAGGGTCCATTTATAAGTGTTTCTAGAGCTCATCCAGAGCTTGTTAAAAAACTCTTTTTGCAAGAAGTGCCTGAAATTTATGATGGTGTGGTTGAAATAAAATCTATTTCGAGAGAAGCAGGAGCCAGAACAAAAATTGCGGTTTATTCTAACAACCCTGATGTTGATGCGGTTGGTGCATGTGTTGGGCAAAATGGGCATAGAGTAAATGCGATTGTTAATGAGTTGGGCGGAGAAAAAATAGATATTATTGATTATAGCGAAATTGTAGAAGATTTTATTGCAGCAGCGTTAAGCCCAAGCAAAGTTATTGATGTTTTGCTCGAACCGGAAGAAAAAGTTGCAACAGTTATTGTTCCTGATTATCAATTATCTTTAGCGATTGGCAAAGAGGGACAAAATGTTAGGCTTGCGGCAAGACTTACAGGACATAAGATTGATATTAAAACAGAAACTGTGGCAGTTGAAATGGGTATACTAGAACCTTACGAGCCTTATGAAGAAGAGTATTACGAAGAAGGTATTTACGACGGGGATTACGAAAGTGCTGAGGACTACGACAGAGAAGTTTATGAAGAAGAGTAAACCTAGGTTAAGAAGATGCACAGCCTGTTATGAAATGAAAGAAAAACACGAGCTTATAAGGGTTGTGAGAATCAATGCAAATGGCTTTGTGGTAGATGTTTCAGGCAAGAAAGATGGCAGAGGTGCATATATATGCTTAGATGAAAAATGTCTAGAAAAAGCTCAAAAATCACGAGGGTTAGAGCGTTCTTTTAAATCATCTGTGCCAAAAGAGATTTACGAAATTATTAAAGATGAATTGAGTACCCAAAATGGATAAAAAAATATTTTCTCTACTTAGTATTTGTCAAAAAGCAGGAAAAATTAAAACGGGTGAAGATTTTTGCGTTAATGCACTTCGCTCGGGTGAGGCCAAGCTAGTTATAATAGCAGAAGATGCTTCTGAAAACACAAAGAAAAAATTTACCAATAAATCAACGCATTATGGTGTGCCGTTTGTTATTTTTTCTAACAGAGATACATTAAGTCAAGCTATAGGAAAAATAAATAGGCCTATGATGGTGATTACAGATGGGGGGCTTGCCGAGAAAATAAACGCAATAGTCAAATAAAACGGAGGTGGCAGATTTGCCAAAAAGAGTACACGAACTAGCAAAGGAATTAAATATGGAGAGCAAAGAGCTTATAAACTATGCAAGTCGTTTAGGCATTGAGAACAAGAAGCCTGTTTCAAACTTTAACGACGACGAGATTAAAAAAGTTAAGGATTTCTTAGGAAATAAGGATAAACCAGTGGCAAAACCAACGCAACAAAAGCCTATGGAAAATAAACCAAAATCTCCAGAACAAAGGGAGCAAAGAATGGAAAATAGGCCACAAGGGCAAGGGAATTACCAACCAAGGGGCGATAGACCGCAAGGTCAAGGGAATTACCAGTCAAGAGGAGATAGGCCACAAGGCCAAGGCGGGTATCAACCACGAGGTGACAGACCACAAGGTCAAGGGAATTACCAACCAAGGGGAGATAGGCCACAAGGTCAAGGGAATTACCAACCAAGGGGCGATAGACCACAAGGCCAAGGGAATTACCAACCACGAGGAGATAGACCGCAAGGTCAAGGGAATTACCAACCACGAGGAGATAGACCGCAAGGGCAAGGGAATTACCAACCACGAGGAGATAGACCACAAGGGCAAGGGAATTATCAACCACGAGGAGATAGACCACAAGGCCAAGGAAGCTACCAACCAAGGGGAGATAGGCCACAAGGGCAAGGAGGCTATCAGCAACGAGGTGACAGACCGCAAGGCCAAGGAGGCTACCAGCAACGTGGCGACAGACCGCAAGGCCAAGGAGGATATCAACAACGTGGCGACAGACCGCAAGGCCAAGGAGGATATCAACAACGTGGCGACAGACCGCCATTCCAAAAAGATGGAAACCGTGATAATCGTTCAGGCGGACAATCTTCATTTAACAGACAAGGTGCAAGACCTTCAGGAGGTGGATTTGGTGCAAACAAACCGGCTTCTGGTGGACTAGATAATTCGCAACAAAAGCCTGTAAACACAAGGTATAACCAAAATAAGCAAATTAAGAGCAATAAAGACAAATATAATCTTGATAGAGAGAAAGCCGGCGGTGCGTTTAAAAAACAAGCACCACAAACCAAAAAAATCACTAAACAAGACCGTAAAAAGCAAAAATTGCTTCTAGCTAAAGAAAGAGAAATTCAAGCTTTAGAAGAGGCTAAATTAAAAGAGAACGACATAAAAACAATTCAAATCGGGAAATCTATATCGGTTAAAGATTTTGCTGAAAAAATGGGTAAAACTACATCAGAAGTTATTATGCCGCTTATGAAGCTTGGCATTATGGCAACAATTAACCAAGAAATAGATTTTTACACGGCAACAAATATTGCAGAAACTTTTGATATTTTAGTTGAAGAGCTTGACGAGGTTGATATTCTAGAAGAAGCATTTTCTAACGAAGAAGAAAATGAGGCAGATATTGCAGAAAGGCCGCCTGTTGTTGTTGTTATGGGGCACGTTGACCATGGTAAAACATCACTTCTTGATACTATCAGAAGTAGTAAAGTTACAGTTGGCGAGGCTGGCGGAATTACGCAGCACATCGGTGCATATACCGTTGAGATTAATGACAGGCCAATAACTTTCTTAGATACTCCAGGGCATGAAGCGTTTACTGCTATGCGTTCTCGTGGTGCTAAAATTACGGATATTGCTGTTTTAGTTGTTGCGGCGGATGACGGCGTTATGCCTCAAACAATCGAGGCTATAAACCATGCTAAGGCGGCTGAAGTTGATATTATTGTTGCCATAAATAAAATTGATAAAGAAGCGGCAAATCCTGATAGAGTTAAGCAAGAGCTTACTGAACATGGCATTATAGTAGAGGATTATGGCGGTGAAACTATTGCAGTTCCTGTTTCTGCAAAAGCTAATACTAATATTGATACGCTCCTCGAAATGATTCTCTTAACGGCGGATATGCGTGAGTTAAAAGCCAACCCTAAAAAACGTGCAAAAGGAACGGTTATTGAGGCACAGCTTGATAGAGGACGTGGACCGGTTGCGACTGTTTTAATTCAAGAAGGCACGCTAAACGTAGGCGATCCTATTGTTGTTGGACGCACACATGGGCGTATTCGTGCAATGATGGACGATAAAGGTGCTAAAGTTAAAAAGGCTGGCCCTTCTATTCCTGTTGAAATTTTAGGCCTTTCTGGAGTGCCTTCTGCTGGTGATATGTTTTATATTGCTAACAATGAGCGTCAAGCACGTCAGCTTGCAGAAAGCATGAACGCACAAAGCCGTGAAGATATGATTAAAGCAACTCCGCAAAAAGTTTCTTTAGATGATTTATTTAGCCAAATTAAAGCTGGCGAAGTTAAAGACCTTAATATTATTATCAAGGCAGATGTTCAAGGTTCGGTTGAGGCGGTTAAAAACAGTTTAGAACGCTTATCAAACGACGAGGTTAGAATTAGGCCAATCCATGGTGGCGTTGGTGCCATTACCGAGTCGGATGTTATGCTTGCATCTGCATCTAATGCTATTATTATTGGGTTTAATGTTCGTCCTGATGGGCAGGCAAAGGCTAAGGCGGATGAAGAAAAAGTCGATATGCGCCTTTACAGAATTATCTACAATGCGATTGAAGATATTCAAGCAGCTATGAAAGGTATGCTCGACCCTGTATTTAAAGAAAAAGTTATCGGTCATGCTGACGTTAGGCAAACATTTAAAGCGTCTAACATTGGTACTATTGCAGGCTCTTATATTACAGACGGCAAGCTTACAAGAAATTCGCAAGTTAGAATTGTTCGTGACGGGATTGTTGTTTACGATGGCACTATTGCGGCACTAAGACGTTTTAAAGATGATGTGCGTGAAGTTGCATCGGGCTACGAATGCGGTATTACATTTACTAACTTTAACGATGTTAAAGAAGGCGATAAAATTGAAGCATACATCATGGAAGAAATAGAAAGGTAGATTATTATGAAAAATCGTATAAACAGAATTAACGATGAAATTGCAAGAGAAGTTGCAACTATTATTAGGGGCGAAATTAAAGACCCTAGAGTTTGCAACATGACAACAGTTTTAAGAGCAGAAACTTCTAGCGATTTAAAGCACTGCAAGGTTTTTGTTTCGATTATGGGCGACGATAAGGACAAAAAAGAAGTTTTAGAAGGGCTTCAATCTGCAAGTGCATTTATGAAAAAAATGATTGCTGAAAGAATTGATTTAAGACAAACGCCTGATATTAAATTCGTTAACGATGAATCTATCGAAGAAGGCGAAAGAATGAAAAAACTTATCGAAGAAGTGGCTAAAACTTTGCCTGAGAGAAACGATGAATAGTAGCATTAAAGACCTAACAAAAATTATACTATCTTATGAAAATGTTATTATAGCTGGGCACGTGAACCCCGATGCAGATGCGGTGGGTTCGTGCCTAGCTTTGGGCTTATTTTTAAAGGGAATAGGGAAAAATGTTAAGGTTTTATTAGAGGATTATAATGAAAAATATAATATTATCAATGGTTCGGAACTGATTTTTAAGGGTGATTTAGAAAAGCTTGAGAATGGGCTGTTTATTGCACTTGATTCAGGCGATAAAAGAAGGCTTGGTAAGTTTACGGATATTTTTGACAACGCAGAAAAAACCATGGTTATAGACCATCATATTTCAAATGATTATTATGGCGATTATAACTTTGTGGATGCTAAGGCGGCGGCAACTTGTGAGATTATATATAAGCTTTTATCTGAGATGGGTGAAATAAGCAAGGAAATTGCCGAAAATATTTACGCAGGCATTATTACCGATACAGGGGGATTAAAACACAGAAGCACAACACCGGAAACGTTTGATATTGTAGCATCTCTTATCAAAAAAGGCATTAATTTTACAGAAATCTACAATGAAGTGTTTTTTGTTAAGAGTATGATAGAGCATACAATTTTTTCAAAAATTATTGCCAATATAGAATTTGTTGAAGGCTATCCTTTGGCATATGCTTTCATAGACCGCAAAACGCTTGAAAAAGTAGGTGCTACCCAAAAAGATTTAGATGGGATAACCGAATATATTAACAATATCCGTGGCATTGAGGCGGCTTTGTTTGTATACGAGCTTGAGGACGGAAATAAACTTAGTTTTCGTTCGAAAAACTTAGATGTTAGTAAAATTGCGAAAAGTTTAGGTGGCGGTGGGCATGTTAATGCCGCTGGGGCATCGAAAAGAGGCAATTCTTTAGAGATAATCGAGATGGTTATAGATTTAATAAAAAACGAGATGGACGAGCATGGATATTAACGGAATTATCAACATCTATAAAGAAGAGGGATACACATCGCATGACGTTGTTGCAATAGTTAAAAAATTGTTTAAGGCAAAAACAGGACATACGGGAACTTTAGACCCAAATGCCACAGGTGTTTTGCCTATTTGTCTTGGAAAGGCAACAAAACTTGCCGACTATATTATGGCAGATACAAAGGGATATAAAGCAACGTTAAAGCTAGGAATAACAACCGATACACAGGACATTTGGGGTGAAGTTATTTCTACGAAAGATGTTAACTGCAGTTTAGAAGAAATAACAAACGTAGTTAAAAGCTTTGTAGGTAAACAAACACAGATTCCGCCAATGTATTCGGCGATTAAGATTAATGGCAAAAAGCTTTATGAGCTTGCTAGAGAAGGCAAGGAGATAGAACGAAAAAGCCGAGAAATTGAGGTTTACTCGATTGATATTTTAAGCTTTAACGGCAAAGATGAAATAACGCTTGACATTGTTTGCTCTAAAGGTACATATATACGAACGATTTGCCACGACATAGGCGAAAAGCTAGGTTGTGGCGGGTCAATGGTGAATTTACTTAGGTTTAAAAGCGGAAATTTTTTGGTAGATAATGCTATAAAAATATCAGAACTTAGAGAAAAAGTTGAAAATGGAGATTTAAGCTTTATTATGCCAATGGAAACGGTTTTTGCAAATTTTACAAAAATCAAGGCATATGAAAATGCACAAAAATATATTGAAAATGGCAATAAAATTAACATAAACTTGACTAACTTAGATGAAAAAAATACAAAAAAAGCAGAAAAATATGTAGTTTACGATTTTGAAGGCAAACTTGTTGGAATTTTTGAAATTGCGGGCGATTTTTTAAAGCCTGTTACGATGTTGAGGTAAAGCAATATGGTTCATATCACTGATGCAAATATAAACTTAGATAAAAATACGATTGTAACTTTGGGAAATTTTGATGGGGTTCATCTTGGGCATCAAAAACTTATTGATGTGCTTAAATCGCCTGAGTATAGCGATTTAAAGAAGGTGGTGTTTTCATTTTATCCGCATCCGCTTAAAGTGATAAAAAATGCAGATATTAAAACGATTTTTAGTAGAGCCGAAAAGCATCATTTAATCAAAAATATGGGCATTGATGTGTTTGTTGAATATCCGTTTACGTTAGATTTCTCAATACTTTTGCCAGAAGAGTTTGTGAGAAATATATTGGTAGAAAAATTAAAATGTAAAATTTTGGTTATAGGTGATGGATATAAATTTGGGAAAAATAAATCAGGAGATGCTTTGCATCTCAAAGATATGGGCGAAAAATATGGTGTTGAAGTGATAATTGTATCGCACGAAATGGATTCTTCTGAAAAAATAAGTTCTTCTACCATAAGAAGTTTTATTTTAGATGGTGAGATTGAAAAGGCTAATAACTTGCTAAGTAGAAAATATTTTGTAGAGGGTACAGTTGTAAGTGGAAATAAGATTGGGCGAACTATTGGTTTTCCAACTTTAAATATTATTCCAGATAGTGAAAAATTGTTACCTCCAAGTGGTGTTTACAAAACAACCACTTTTCATAAAGATTTTGATGCGAAAAAAAGTATTACTAATATAGGGTTTAAGCCAACTGTTGGTAGCTTGGAAAAAACTATTGAAACTCATATTTTTGATTTTAATAAAGATTTGTATGGCGAGATAATTAAAATAGAGTTTGAAAAATTTATACGCAAAGAGAAAAAGTTTGCGAATATTGAAGAATTAAAAGAGCAAATTAAGAATGATATTGAAGAAGCTAATAGGGAGGTATTTTTATGAAAAAAATCCTTGAATCAACAGAAAATTACTTGGAAACCATCTTAATGTTAAGCCAACAAAAAGGATTTGTACGAGCTGTTGATATTGCCAATGAGCTTAATTATTCTAAGCCAAGTGTTAGCGTTGCTATGAAAAATTTGCGTGAAAACAAATATATAGTTCTTGATGAAAATGCCCATATAAAATTGACGGAAAAAGGGCGAGAAATAGCCCAAAAAATGTACGATAGGCATACTTTAATTTCTGATTGGCTAATTTCTTTGGGAGTAGATAGCGATATAGCAATTAACGATGCTTGCAAGATGGAGCATGATATGAGTGAAGAAACTTTTATAGCACTACAAAAACACATAAAAGGCATTTAATGTAAGCCGACAGAAAAAAGATAGAAAATTCGTTTGAATTTTTTGTCTTTTTTTTAATTTGTCGGAAAATTTTTTACGTTTGCTATTGCAATTATATTTAAAATGGGTTACAATAGTGGTGAAGTTACCCACAAAGTGGTGAAGTTGACCACAAAGTGGTGGACAATGTGGATAAAGTGGTGGATAATTGCTTCTTCAACGCCGCGTGTTTAGAAACACGCAAGGAGGAGCTGACGTAGCCCACGGAGCAAAATTACTGACAAGACTGTCCAATATTTAGTTGGAGGCACAATAAAATGTTCATTGGTGAATATCAACACAACATAGACGCAAAAGGGCGGATGATTGTTCCGGCTAAGTTTCGTGAAGAGCTTGGTCAAGCTTTTGTTGTAACCAAAGGACTTGATAAATGTATGACGATCTACACTTTAGAAGAATGGAAAATTTTTGAGAATAAACTTAAAAGCCTTCCAACGGCAGATGCTGGAGTTAGGCGTTTTCAAAGGTTTTTCATAGGTGGAGCTTGCGAATGTGAATCCGACAGCCAAGGCAGGGTGCTAATTCCAAAAAACCTTATAGAATATGCAGAAATTGAAAAAGACGTTATATCTGTTGGGCTTTCTAATCGAATTGAAATTTGGAGCCGCGAAAACTGGAAAGAGTATAACGAAGAATCTGACTTTATAGATAACGACCTTGCTGGTAAAATGGCAGAGCTAGGAATATAGAATATAAAAAAATTAAAAAGGGCGATACAATTACGGCTCAAAAGTGTAAAAATTGTTATGAAAAATTTTGTTTGCCTACATGGTTAATGTGTAGTATAATTGATGTTGAAAATAAATTGTGGTTGAAGTAGTTTATTATAAGAAAATAGGTTGAGATTGTTATGGCCCTAAACACACCCGATACGATACTGAACAAAATTTTAGACCTTGAAAGGTGGCAAGTTTTGCAAGATTCGCTGGCCTTAGCTAGTAAGCTGGCCATTGTTACCATTAATTACAAAGGCG
>Ga0136643_10008576_pt1 | contig 14962 bp, 9 predicted proteins | sample TergutLab28metaG_FD_96883 | JGI IMG/M metagenome (GOLD analysis project Ga0136643, IMG submission 96883) | Labiotermes labralis P1 segment gut microbial communities from Petit-Saut dam, French Guiana - Lab288 P1 (version 3) (version 3) | ecosystem: Host-associated > Arthropoda: Insects >... | reverse complement strand
GAGCCTCGTGAGGTCAATTGAGGAGCTACTAGATTGAAAAAAGTAGCGGCTCAAGGTCTAGAAAACAGAGATTAATGGCTGTGGGGACGCGTTGCGCTGACCACGTGACACCTCTCTATCCGCAAAAGTTGGCACTAACTTCGCCGACCGGCGGCGGCCGCTCTGTCGGTATAGTTCGCGTGCGGACTAAGGCCACGGAGAGTTTTTTTCTTTAGCATCAATTTTAATGTTATCTTCCCATCCAACCCATGGCTTCTTAAATAGTTTCTTATAAGACTTCCGATTAAAATCCATTTCGCATTGTCTGTCTCCTCCATGCGTGCTACATGTGCATGACTGTCACATCACTGGAGAAGAGTGTGTACTGTGACGTTTATTGCTGTGTAATTTTCCCCAGTCGTGTGCTACGTTCCTTGTCTTATGCCAAAATATTCTCCTCAGTACTCCTCAGTACCTTATCCTCAAACACTATCACTCAAAGTTCTTTCCTCCGGTGAATTATTGTAAAGTTATTAGCAAATGCAAATTTTGTAAGATTAACGGACCATACCGCTTACGTCATAGGTCATAGTTACTTCAGTTATTAATAAAACTGTGCGCAAGAATCGGATTTCCGTCGATGGCACGGCATGTTACGCGGAGGGCATGTTGATCCCGAAACCGGCTTTGTCGTGACCAGTTTGCTTCACTTGGGGTTTGTTAAGACAGTGAAAATCGTCTAGAATAATTTTCGTCCCAGGCACATTTTCGCAGTCAGTGATCGGCTGACCTCCGCTGCTTAACTTAAGCTTATGCTTCGCCTCATAATCTAACTGTACTCGTGTTAGTTGCATTGCAACAACCGCGAAAAATGTCTTTTTTTTTTGCACCTGCCTTCTTCCGTTCTACCTTTCCTTGTAGCGAGTGAATAGTTTTTCATTCATTCATTCTTTCTTTCTTTCTCCCTTTCTTTCTTAGTGTGACCTCTTGTATCGACTCAATGCAGATGGAGAGCAGCCGTTCTTAACCTGTGGTCCGCGAACCCCTTGTGGCTAGATTGTGAACTTGGATGCGAAAAAATTACAACTCTGTTTTCACTAACTTCTAACTGAAATTTAGCTTTTCATTCTTTTTAATGAATGTAGGCAACATTGTTTTCTGTATCTGTTTTTGTTTTGTGTTGTTTTTATTAGATTCCTGTTTTTGTCTTTGTTTTTGCTAATAAGGCCCATATGTAGAGATCTCTACACCACGTGCGCGTGCATGCTTTTAGTAAGATCTTAAGTTCCCCTAAAACAACCTGAAGATGGCCAGTACAGGCCGAAACATGTAGTTGCCCATTATATGGTCATTAAATACAACTCATGTAACACAGTTGTGTTTGACTACATACAATTTTCCAAGTTTCACACACAACGGGGATGACACACTTCCTAGAACATTGATATAGATATAGTTTCTACATTTTTGTACTTTATTTTGTGGATTTAAATATATTTTTCTGAGAAGGGGTCCGTAGGATGCACCAGACTCTCATAGGGGTCTATGCTTCAAAAAGATAAAGAATCTCTGGTGTAGAGGGTTATAGTTGCATGTGATCACACTCAAGGACACGCACACTTGGCAGGACTCCTGAATTAGGGATCGGCCCGTCGCAGAGTCCTCTACCCGATAACACAGAAAACTCAGTAGGGACAGACATTCATGCCGCCGGCGGGATTCGAAATCGCAATCCCAGCAAGTGAGCGGCCGCAGACCCACGCCATAGACCGCGCGGCTACCGGAAAAAGGCGTGAATAGTTTTCGTTGAATACAGTTACACTCGTTGCCCGCATTCCTGCTAGCCAATTTTGTTACGCTTGATTCTTTCCGCAGCCAGTGTAACAGCACGGGGAGATTTTTGTCCCCTGAAATTATTGCCTGTGCCTTCGATCCATAATTCTGAGGTGAGTATTTGGTATAGGTTGACGGTTATCGCGACTTTGATGTTAATATCACGTAAAGGTCTCATTTCACATTATCACGCACAAACTTAGTCGTGCTAATAATATTTACATTTATGGACGTTCAGTTATGCGGTACAGTATGTGACGACTGGTCTCTTGATATGGGCATGTTAAGAGTCAGTGAACCCGAAGGAGTAAATAACCAACGCTGTAAGCCAGATATAAGTATGTATGTCCTGTAGACCATGTCTACGGGTGCAGTGATCAGGATGTTGATAATTATTATTGTTATTGTGCTTAATCTTCCATGTTTATTATTGACTGAATTTTTTAAGAAGGGAGTGGACACAGTACAGTTGTGTCAGGTTTCACTTATTTCTGCACAGTTCGCATTCCTGTTATGCTATGCGATAAGGCTTTGAATTTAAGTATTAGTGTTCTTGTTTGCATAAAAATATTTTGTTTTAATGCATCATTATTATTTGTGCAAACATAGTAATTATAATGAATATTATCAGTGTTAATAAGTGGTTCGACCTGTATAGTTAATCTTCAGTTTGTTTTGAACATAAGGAAGTTTGATACAGAAAAGCAACCAAAAAGACCCCCTTACCTTTAGAATAACGTAAGATTACGTGTACAGGTCGATACAGGTAGTAATAATAGCGATATAATTGGTTATTATAAATATATATATATATATATCATGTTCGAACTGCTGCTGCTACTACTGCTGCTGCTGCTGCTACTACTACTGCTGCTGCTACTACTACTACTACTGCTACTACTACTACTGCTAGTACTACTACTACTACTGCTAGTAGTACTACTACTACTACTGCTGCTGCTACTACTACTACTGCTACTACTACTACTACTGCTAGTACTACTACTACTACTACTACTACTGCTAGTACTACTACTACTACTACTACTACTACTGCTAGTACTACTACTACTACTGCTAGTAGTACTACTACTACTACTACTGCTGCTGCTACTACTACTACTGCTACTACTACTACTACTGCTAGTACTACTACTACTACTACTACTGCTAGTACTACTACTACTACTACTACTGCTAGTACTACTACTACTACTACTACTACTACTACTGCTAGTACTACTACTACTACTACTACTACTACTGCTGCTACTACTGCTACTACTACTACTACTACTACTGCTACTACTACTACTACTACTGCTAGTACTACTACTACTACTAGTAATAATAATAACATATTGCAATGAAACATTGTTGTGCAGACAACAAAATTTAATATTTCAATTAAAAACCTTCTGTTATTTCAACTGGGTGTTCATTGTTTTGTCTTTCGAATGGCATAAGCGTTTAAGTATAGTACCTGGACCTTACGTCACAAAATGTCTTCCATGTGGAGCTGTACGTCACTCAGTAATTTTTTACATAAGCCATAATCGCCGAACACCAGACATTTAGTGCAGCAGTTGGGGTACATGTGAAGAAGAGAAGGAAGACTTTTCTAGTAAAATGCAGAATTTATTACGCAGTTTTTGTTTAAACGTTGTGTAGGGGTGGGTGCATACTTGTATTCGCACAAACCGTTAGAATAACAACAGTAAAGTGTCCAGTACCTGAGATTTTGGATTTTCGTGTTTGCGACTGTGGGGGTGTTGGTCTGCTAGGACGTTAGGTCATGTAGTCTGGTAGGTGAATGTGGACTGCGTAGGATCAGCATTCATGTACTGTGATGATGGAGGCAGCAGTTTCCTCTGACACATCGGTAGATCGTACACTTTACTAAGCTACGACGATTGTGTTTACCCTGATGGTGGATGTAGTAGTTTGCTCCGGAACATCGGCGTCTGCACACAACTACACGTTGTCACAAATTGGAAGAATGTAACCTCAGATGTAACATAATTTGAAGTTTTTAAAATTTAAATTCGTAAGACAGCAGTCTGAAGGAAATTAAAGTAAAGAAGGGTGAAGAAATGGCGAGTTGCAACGTTGGAGTCGCTTTGTTAATGCTTTGTCCACGCGATGTGTGTGTGTGTGTGTGGGTATGCATGCATGTATGTATGTGTGTATGTATGTATGTATGTGTGTGTGTGTATGTATGTATATATGTGTGTGTATGCATGTGCGTACGTATGTATGTATGTGTATGTATGTGTATATGTGTGTATGTATGTATGTATGTGTGTATGTATGTATGTATATATGTGTGTATGTATGGATGTACGTATGTTGTATGTAAGTATGTATGTATGTAGTTCGTATTTATGTATGTATGTAGTATGTATGTATGTGTATATGTGTATGTATACATTTATGTATGTATGTACATATGTATTACATCTGTGGTGCTATAGGTCAGTGCGGTCCGGGGTCTCCCGTTTTCCGGGTTAGGGCCCTTTGATAGGCGATCGACCCATTGCATGACGCTTACCTACACAGCACAACACACAGGAAAATGGAAACGTGCCCCGAATGATATTCGAATGCACGATCCGTGGTATTCTAACAGTAGAAGACAGCATAGCTGTTAATGGGCGCCTGTTACTTAATAGCTGACTAAGGAAAAGTGAATTGGAGAAGTTTAGAAAGTCGGTGAGCGTTCTCAGTAGTATTATCGGATCACAGAAATTCGATTCTGTCATTTTGGCAGTGGGGATTCCTTTGTTCAGTCTAGAACTTTTCCTGTGTCGCGGAATCTTTTGTTGCTGTTGGGAAAGTAATACAGGGTGTATCTTTTTTTGTTGCATACTGAACGGCAGCTGCAACGGGATGTGCCGACGGATACAGGCTTTATGTGCGATAAAGTTGCCGTGCTACGAGAAACGATAAAAGACACACTCTGCAACATTTGCGAATTCGCCGCTGTGTATAAGATTTGCTATTCCTTTCGGTATTTTTCGGGGATAGTAGTTTGAAACAGTCGTTGATCTACCCGATTCCTTCTGACGCCTAATTCGTAGACGAGAAAGGAAAAGTTGTTTCTGTGTACAGCATGGAGGCGTAAAGAGGTTGGAGGTATAGCTCCACCCATTCTTAATCTCGGAACTATATTTATGTGAACGAAGAGATTCTCGCTCCGGCCTCTGTACGGCCGGAGTAGAGCTTCTGCTCACCGTCGAGTAGGAGATTGGGTAGACCCTGTAGCCCGTCTGGACGTATTTGATAAGAGGCAAATCTTTTGTCGCTGTCAGAAATCGAGCCACGATTCCTCAGACGTCACGATATACCGGCTAGGTAAAAAGTAAAGTAAAGTAAATAAATAAATAAATAAATAAACCATTCAAAGAATAAATGTGTTCTTAGTTAGCTCCCGCCCGGTGAACTGAGTAAGAAAACTGTATTGTGTCATGGATCGGTGTTTTTTCCGTACTGTTGTGATCAAGGCGCGAAATGAAAGTCTAAAACGAATTGTTCGATGCGCTTCACTGAACTTCAGGTTCGACAAGTACGAACGTACCGAAACGTGGTTATCTGCTAGCTGTGATGAGCCAGCACATTTGGAATTGGAGACGCATGACAGTTGGGAAACAAACCCAAAACGTAATTTCCTTTAACGTAAAAGGTAACGAGAAATGATAGTCTAATATTCCTATTACGTGTGTCTCAGAGTGATGTATTTGGATCTTTGTCTCTGTCAGTGGCATAATTCTTATGCCTCGCTGACGACCTCCTTTTGTCAGGACTGGTGACCCCATGAGAGAACACTGGCGTTCCAACACACGTCAAGAAGAAACACGTGGAACGGAAGAAGGTAATTTGTATTGCATCACACGTTCTGACGATGACATTTGGGGTTATACAATATGCTTGTGGAACCATTATTTCGTTAGAACAATGCTACGATCATTGTTAGGCGTGTCCGCATAATTGCTAAAACCGACTATTAACTTCGTCATTTCAGTCAGTCAGTCAGTCTGTTTGTCTGTCTGTCTGTCTGTCTGTCTGTCTGTCTGTCCGTCCGTCCGTCCGCACGCAACAGCTCGGCAGTCAAGGAGCGGAGTTTCCTTAACCCTTATCCTGCTAAAGTGTAGAACATGGTGAGCTCCTAATAATGCTTTAACTCGGGGTTTAAAGGGTTAAATATGATATTTGAGTATTTTTCGAAAATCTGTCGAGAAAATTCAATTTTAATTGAAGTATAACAGGAATAGCTGGCACTTTGCGTTAAGAACTGCGTACAGTTATAATATCCTCGCTGAATTTTTCTTAGGCTAAGAAACGTTTCAGACAAAAGCTGTGTACGAAATCACACATTTTTTGTTCAGTAACTTTTTGCCGAAAATAGTGCCATTTATGAGATAATGTGGAAAAATATGGTAGAACCAGACAGGTAACAGACGACAATACGGCGCAAGCGCTTTGCTTGCTGGATCACAAAGGCTACAGACACACACTGAAATTTGAAATACTTGCTTCTTTTGAACGGTAACAGTGGTTACGCGAACGCGCCTTAAGGTTACGTTTGTACGTACCATGCCTCTGTAGTTAAGTGGCTTCGCCCAGTGGCCGGAGTAGCTCAGTTGGAACAGTGACGAGCCTAAGGCCTGGACGACCGAAGAATTGTTGTTGGATTTTTGACAGTACAGTGGAATTCTTTTCTTCTTCGAAGTGTAAGAACCGGCTGTCGGAACTATCCAGCCTCCGATGCAGTGGATACAAGAGCTCTTTCTACAAGGATAAGGCGGTCAGGGCGTGAAGCTGACCGCACTTTGACCGAGGTTAATCCGTCTTTACGCCCCATACAATTTTGTGGTGTGGTGCTTGCTGAAGTAGGGGGGGACAGGTTGTACAGCATGTGACTTCTTTCAGCTGATTTGTGTCACGTTTGTTGCCGTAGATTCGCACTCTGAAATGGTTGGTTGCAGGAGTGAATCTTACCGGCTCTGGAGTGACTGATCTTGGGCCGTGTCACTTGCTTCTGTTATGTGTATTCGTTCCTCTGTTGAAAGTAAGATATAATAATGTGTGTCAAATGCACAACTAATTTTGATTGGAAGCCTCTTAGAAAGCGGTCACTTGGGAGATCCAATAAAAGAGGTGGAGATATGATATGAATGTGGATATGTAGTGGATTTACATGGAGGAAGTGTCTGAGACTTGCTCAGGATCGTGTCCAGTGGCGATCAATCTTTATTTCCTCCTGACAAAAGAAAACCCTTTAAGTCTATGCCCTTCTGTAATCCAATCTTTGCCTTCTTCGAAACTGAAAAACGGTGGGAAGAACTGCATGATTTAATGTTAAGTCCATCAACTTTCAGTGAGGGCTTTACTCAATGGCGATAGAAGTAAAGTTGTCAGACATGACAGTTACTGTTTCACATCATGCAGAGTTCATGTACTTCCACACAGTTTGTTGTTTACGTAAAAGGTAAAGTAATGTGGCAGTTCAACATACGCTTCACTACACTGGGCACAGATGTCATGATCCTACCGCTGCAACCTCTGACCAACCCTAATTTCGATGACGTCACCAGATCAATAGGTCTGGCTCCTTTTCCATCTCCCATCGCTTACACGAGATACTGAAATACTCGGGGAATTTTTTTCCTCTTGATACACTGTAAGAATGCGTGTCTGTTATAAGGATAGGTAGAGTGAGTCAAACACAACTTGTGAATATATTATTTTATTTACAAGGTGTAGCTTAGAAACGACTACATGTTTCAGTCTTCTTTTCTAGGCCATCATTAGGTCGTATGTCCTTTAGGCTCTCATACTTATGGATGGGGCCTCGACTGGCATTAATAATATTTAAGTGGGCTATCCCCACAACGTGGATGGCTCACTTTAAAAAAAATCCGGGTCTGTTTCCTTAGTCTTAGGCCAGACATACAGAGTACGTATAACGTAATATTGAGGCGCGTTCAGGCAACCGTTGTTGCAGTGGAAACAGTGGTTCTGAGAGTGTGTTTGTAGCCTTAGGTATCCAGCAGGCAGTGCACAAGCGCCATATTTTCATCTGTGACCTGTATGGCTCTACCATACTTTTCCGCATTTTTTCACGATTTTCGGGGGATAAGTTATTGAACGTGCAATGTAGGCCTTGATTTTCTCTACAACGTTTGTGTAAAACATTTGTCATTATAAGAAGAGCTGAACGCGATGTTATCTTAAATGTACATATATCTTCATATAAAGTGCCCGTTATTATTGTCAGAATTTATTGAAACTTGAAATTTCTCAACAGATTTCCGAAATGTACTCAGGTTTCTTGCAAATCCGTTCAGTGGGAGCCGAGTTGTTCGACGCGGACGGACAGACGGACAGACACACAGGTAGACGTGACGAAGCTAATAGTCGCTTGTCGCAATTTTGCGCACGCGCCTAAAAAGTGTAAAGAAAGTGAAATGAAAATATCTGTAACCAAAGCGAGTTTAACAGAAAGCAACGAACGGAATGAAAATTGGCGCTGATGCATGTTGGTGATGTTACGTTTCTGTTCCTATTTATTCTTTAAGATTCACCTTATTATTATTCTCTAATCGGGGCACGCAGTGGCACAGTTGGTTCAGGCACTGCGCTAGAAACTGGAAGGTCGCGGGTTTTAATTCGCGATGGTGTCCTGGTAGCACTGGGGTCGACTCAGCCTTTAACAGAAATGAGTACCAGGAATATTTCCTGGAGGTAAAGGCGGTCGGTACCTACGGATGACAATCTTACCACCTTCATGTGCCCATTGTCCTGAAATCTGGGAGCCTCAACCTCCTGGGACGCTCTGGTTCTGTCCAGACCTGTACAGGGATTGCTTTTTCCTTTTATTATTCTCTGTCTTTGTCATGCTTATTGCATTTTCCTCCGGTGATTTGATTATTCTCATGTCACTGAGTGAATAGCATAAGCCATGGAAGTCCTTGTATTTCGTACGTCTTGTATTTTGTACGGTTACTTATTCTCAACGAACTAAATAGTCTTCTAGGTCTGGCTTTGTTAGTAATTAGTAATTAACCAACTTAATGCACAAATTCTTGTTTTATAATAAGTTTATGATACGCCTCTACATGTTTCGTGCACTATGTGCTCTCTCAACCTGTGCAGGGGACGGCCACCTACAGGTGTGATGATACCAGATGCTGTATAATACAATTGTGACCTCCTGATGATGAGCACATAGTGCTCGAAACATGTAGAGGCGTATCATAAACTTATTATAAAACAAGATTTTGTGCATTAAGTTGGTTAATTACTAAGATCGGTGTCAGCTCTTAATGAAGAACGCGAAAAACAACGAAATTCATGACTATGAACATAATTGTAGAGGGTTTTATTCTTTAATTCTGAAAGAATAAAATAATAAAGCCATGTTTCATGACATTCAGTCCCACCACAGAAACGATAAGGCCCCGCATTCAGGCGGGGTTCCAAAGAGCGTGGGTCGACAAAGACCGTAGGATACATCAGCAGTGCTGGGATATAATGGATACTTCTGGTTATTGTTTGTCATGCATTTTAACGTGCTCGAATCCAGAACGTTGGTCTTAAAGGTAGTGCCATTTACATTGACGTTCGCCATCGCTAGAGGGTGTTGTGTGACAGCTGCTGACAGTGATTGCGTTCTGTTGCAGCAGTTGCTGTCGACCTGCCGTCACACCCGCGGGAAGAATCGTCCAGTGGCAGCAAATCAACCCGTCGACTCATTAAAGTTGACTTCTCGAAATTGCAGGTAAGTCGGCCTACAGCCCAAAGTAATATTACAGTTTTATCTGCTACTCTAGTTGCTTTCTTTTTACATTGCATGACAGAATTCGGTATGAGTTTAATACCAAGAGTTGCTAATAATTTTGAAAACTGCTTCCTGAAAAAAATACAGCGTGATTCAAAGAGATGGACTCAATTTTCATAAGTGTATATTTCAAAATTAGAACTAGTGACAAATATGATGTAAATTACATTTGGTTATGCTCACAATGAATTTTATAAATGTTCAGTGTTCCCCCTCCGGCAGCACGGGTAACATCTAGACGGTAGCTGAATTCGTATCATTTCTCTTCTGATACACCTGGTCGGCCGGAGCTTTTGTCTTTGCACATACAGCCTATTTGCTCAAATCGGTGATTCCAACGACAAATGCTCTTCCTCGTTGGAGGTTGAATGTTGAAACGAAGACGAAACGCACGCTGCACAGAAGTCGCCGACTCAGTTTTAATGAACTCACTAATGCAAGAAATCTTGTGCTGCAAAGTAGCCATTTTGGCCTCAACTGACGCTGCTGCAAGGCTGTGCGCTAGACGAGCGCTCTAGTGATGATAATTGAAAACTTAGGACTCTTCTTTCAAATGTTATGTAGATCATTCACATACCTCATATAGTTCAGGAAATATGGATGTACGAAATTGAGTCCATCGTTTTGAATCACGCTGTATTATAATTTTTTTTGTAAAAGTTTCCTGATGATAACAACTTACAGGGTCGAAACGTGTCTGAGACGGAACAAGTTGTAGATGAACGTTTGTTTTATCTGCTAGACAAGTACAAAAATGTTTTGTGGTTGATGATTTTTATTGCACGAGTATTTTGCTAATATGAGTAACGTCATTGCTACGGGCTCGTAGCTGAGATGGTTACAGGCCTTCTTCAAGATTCTTCCATAATTTAAGTACCATGCGCAGTTTTATTAAAATACGATCGTTAAATTTGGGTAAGCGTGGTGAATTTCACTTTTATAACTGGAATGGATATGTGTTGCTGCTTGGCAGTGCGTTGGACTCGTAAAAACTTACTGGTGGGTGACACGTGGATTAGTCGTGGTGGCACTGTCACACACCAAGATTGTATGACATTATTTATTAAGACCAACTAATTGCACATACTTAGTTGGTCTTAATAAATATTGTTATCACATTGCATGGTAATAAAATGAAAAAAAAAATTGTATGACATGTTGAAGTAAATACTACAAACAAATTTGTGTTAACGGCTTATACTCATTTAATTGAAAGAAAACACAACGAGATGTCTCTCTTTAAATTTAACATAATTCCTTTGGAATTTTTGTTTCGGGGCTTTACGAAGGAATCCTTCTGTGTGCCGCAGTGTTAAGCAGGACTGAAGCGCTGTAGATTTCGGTGACGGAAGCAAATAAACGTAACATTCGTGGCAGAGATTAGACAAGACTGGACTACAGATAGGGACATGTGTGGCGCTACGAAGAAAACTGATTTAGAACAGGCCTATTTGTGGGGTTGTTTAGATGTGTTCTGTGCACATTTCCTGTAGGTTCCCTCATTAAGGCCTGAAACATAAATTTATAAATCTGTTAAACACATAACTTCAGTATTAACCTCCAAAATTCTCTTCTGAAGTAAGAAATGTTCTGTTTTTTTAAGATTAAGTATTATTCATGTAATTTTGGTAACAACGTTAATTGTTTTTCATATACACGGGTCCGTGCATCGTGAATCGAATTTAATAATTTTCCAACAAAATGCGACTTATTCAGTTTATTACATTTCTGTAGGCAGCTCTACACGTTTCTGGTGTTGACACCCATCATCAGGAGCTGGTACAGCTGTAATTATAACTTCTGGTATTGATTAACCCGAATACCAGAAGCTGTAATTATAGCTGTACCAGCTCCTGATGGTGGGTGTCAACACCCGAAACATGTAGAGCTGCCTACGGAAATGTAATAAACTGAATAAGTAGCATCTTATCGGAAAATTATTGAAAATGTTAATTGTGTAATGCATAAGTATGAAAGTTAACTTTCTTCTAATACCTTAATAGTAACAATTTTATCTCTAGCCTTTGTGCGGTAACCAACCCGTCGTGGGAAACTTGAACTCCGTCAACACGGAAGTATTCAGCCCCGTCTCTGGTTCATGCAACTGTTTGTGTTTGCTGTAAGCGGAGACTTACCATTGTGCAGTAGATGAGCTCTTCCCGCATACGATAAATATTTCTTATTTCGAGTCTCGGGCGTGTTTCAGATTTTGTTCACTTATGTTAAATAAAGGGAACTCTCATTCCATCATACTTTGAACTAGCTGGGTGCTTATTGTTAGCTTTGTTGAAGTCAGTCGTTAAGATGTTCTGTTTGTAATATTTTACGCTTGATTATTTCGCTGCGAAGTATGTATTTTTGCGGAAAATTTTGTATTGTGTAGTGTGAAAAGAGGGTTGGTTTGATTTTCGACCATGTTTTGGCGATTAGATATCGAAATTTATCGTGTGAACGAATCGTCAGACACCTGTTGACTAAGTGTATGTTAACTGATACACTTGAACCATTAACAAGATTTGAAAGCTGCAGTCCGCCCCGGAGTGCACAGTTTGATCACTGTGCTTTGCACCTTCCTATTCTGAATGCTTGCAGCTCTTCCGAAGAGCTTTGGCGATAACGTTAACAGTATTAACCCTTATCCTGCTAACGTGGAGAATGTGGTGATCTCCTAATAATGCCAGCAAATGGCAGATGGGATTTAACTCGGCGTTTAAAGGGCTAAGCACAAGTATGAATAAATCGTTCCTTCATCTCCCGTTTAATAATTTTATGTTAGCAGATATTGATGTATTTTTTGTTAACTGCAGTTGGGTTTAAACCCGGTGGCAGTTGTAAATACACATTTACACACACAAAATACACAAAACAACACAATGAAACAGAATACAACACATACATAACAATAAAAATACATAAACAAATAAGAATACATAAACATAAAATAAAGATACATAAATTACAGAATTAAACAGGAATACAAACATTTAAAAATAATGAACCCCTTCACTGCCCTAAAGAACCTCTCACCATTTCACTTCACTTCACTATTTTTTTTTAACTTATTCTATCAACCCTTCACTTCACTTTACTTTGTTATTCATATCTACAACTCACTTCGCTTAACTTCACTTCCCTTCAATTTTTATCGCCTTCACTTCCTCTCACTGGTTTTCACTTTCCTAACCCTCGTCGTTCATTATTTTAATTTCAGGCTGCCTGTTTAACAGTTCAGCATGTTATTCATTCATACTTTAACTGCCGAATGTGCCAATGCATAGCCACATAATTCACTGAAGTTGCTGTCAGTGAACGGAAACTTTGTAATCAGCAACAGGCCTATTCAAGTATCACTTATAATAGAAATTAATTTAATTATTGATTATATTACTGTGTTTCTCAATTTCTAAATTGTGACGCAAAAGCAGTGATTTGCGCCGTCGCCGTTTATTTTGTGTTTCGCCACAAACTGTAGCATTTGTTACACAGAACAGGTGTGTGTGTGTGTGTGTTTGTGTGTGTGCGTGTGTGTTTGTGTGTGTGTGTGTTTGTGTGTGTGTGTGTGTGTATAATGCAGCTACATCGCAGATTTCGGTTTCATAGTTACAGTGGTTCTTCAGTCATTTTTATCAAGCCGAAGCCTAAACGTAGGTTATGTAAAGCTTCCATGTTGTTTTACATTTTACAGAAATAAAACCATACAAACGTTCCAGATTTTACGAAGATCTGTTGGGTTATATTACTTTTTAATTTTAAAACAATAGGCGCTAGTGTCGCTCCTGTGTCACAACTTTGCGCATCCGCCATGTTGTTATTATCGATTGTAGAAAATTAAAAAAAGTCGAGTATGTACAGCATAATGCTCGTATCAAATGTCGCAACAGTTCGCCCAGCGACTAAGTCGGACGTATAAGCGTGAATATAAAGCGCATCATGTAAAGAATGCGAAAAGTTACAATCAAAATGTGAAAAAAAAAGAAGAAAATTCTAGCATGGGCCGAACTTAATACGCGATAGTCCTTAAGCTTGCGACATAATTACGTTTCTCTAGTTATGCCATTTGAGCCCGGGGCTGCAGTTTCAGCAGCGTGATACATTGTGTGCCTGGCAGCAACTTGCTTGCGATCGATGCGCGGTGTGCAGTCTACCGCCCACCCGAGTACCGTTTCGTCACGTTTCCTGGCCGTCTGTGGTGTCGGATTTACAGTACATAAATGGAACACTGCTTATGCAATGAGCGCTGCTGATATTCCCCATGTACCAGACATGGGCGTGGACTTGGTGGTGGAACGTCATTCGGATTGTTCGACGCCCTGACAGTTATTCTGTCCAGCAAAAATGGACAGACTTCCTTCAGTTTGTTCATAAATAAGTTGTCCCGGTTGAGCGTCGCCTGCAACAACGGTGTGTTGCTTGTAATTATCAAATTCTGATTAAATTGGACTGCACACGGATTACCGCTGTCTAAGCCGGCAGGCTTTGGGATCTTCAGCTTGCAGACTGTCGGCTGTTTGAATTAATTCTCATGGGAAAAGAACCGTGGGTTCCACGTTTTGTAGTGCTTCTGAATTTCCAGGAAATTAACTCCATTGTTAGAGGGAGACTTACTATAATGTGACTAAGTTTTAGGAGTACCAGATTACCAAGACTGCTTGAAACTTTACTGGATGGAGCGGAGCTTTTTAAGGTATTCTCAGCGCTTTACGGAACCCAAATCTGCACTACTGTCTCGTGTTCACAGCATTACGGGAAGAGACGCCATGCAGTTAGTTAGCTGTCAACTATCTGGACGAACCTAAGAGGCAACAGGTTTCTCCGAAACGTTGCTGCTTTTCTACCACAGCTACTTACCGCCTGAAGAAACTAAAATCTCACGTTAATTACCATCCTGAATGAGTTAGATGGATCTTTTAATTTCTCGCCTAATATTATCCTCCCCTCTGCACATCGGTAGGTATGAAAATGTATAACGGTAATGAGTTGCAGTGTCTTTCATATAAAAAACGAAAATCTGTACTTCTTCCTTCTGATAAAACAAAGCCCTGTGATCCCACCTGTTCGTCACTTCCAGCGATCATTATAAGTCACCAGTGTTCTTCGTGCTTGACCCTCATCCGGTGATAACGATACGGGAAGAGAAAAAGTGATATGAAACCGAAAAATTTGAACTGGAATTTAGTGTACACGGGATTCAAATCGATTTTTAGTGATTTTGTAGTTGGGCTGCTTTCCCAGAGATGTGCTTCCATATTGCAACCGTCGCTGCTTTGTTGATGATATAAATTATACCACGGGGTTTGTGTGTGTGTGTTG
>Ga0136643_10008575_pt1 | contig 14962 bp, 9 predicted proteins | sample TergutLab28metaG_FD_96883 | JGI IMG/M metagenome (GOLD analysis project Ga0136643, IMG submission 96883) | Labiotermes labralis P1 segment gut microbial communities from Petit-Saut dam, French Guiana - Lab288 P1 (version 3) (version 3) | ecosystem: Host-associated > Arthropoda: Insects >... | reverse complement strand
TTAAATATGTGTGTGTGTGTGTGTGTGTATATATATATATATATATATATATATATATATATACACATACATACATACATACAGGGTTATTCAAAATGATTGTCGGGGTTTTAACAACTTGTCATACACAAAACACTTGAGATAGGAGTAGGTGTAGTTTTTTTCATTGAATAGAACAACACTCCAAGTTTTTGTTACATACCTTACAGGTGCTCTATATGTGCACCCTCTCTGATGCTACAAACATGAACACGATAATCGAGTTCGTTCCAAACTGTTTGTAGCATGTCAGCGGTGATGGTTTCAGTGGCGGTTCTGGTTCGTACCTTCAGTTCCGGGATACGCACGCACCCTGTCTCATGAAACTGTGCATACCTCCGTTGAATGGAACTGTCAGATGGTGGTTGTTTCCCGAATTTGGTGCGGAATTGCCGCTGGACAATTGTACCCCGACAGTCATTTTGAATAACCCTGTGTATATGTATATATACCTATATATATATATATATATATGTGTGTGTGTGTGTGTGTATGTGTGCGTGCGTGTTTTTGTACCAAATTGTGTGTGATGTAGGAACCTCAAGAGCGAGGCGGCCTACGACCGCTTTCGGCTCTTTAGCCACAGTAAGAAAAGTGCTGTATAGGGAAACGCACTGTATTGATTCTGAGAATTACACCGAAGCTATAATTACGGCGTGTTCAAAGTGCAGTTGAGCTGTAGCTGTGATATTAAGTTTAAAGTCAGGCCGTGTTATTGTATGTGCTGCTCCTTCTCAAATTGGATTTTGGACTGAAGGAATTAACGGGGATGTTTCACCGATAGTTCCGTGAGCGAGGGCACTTGTATTATTGTACAGTATATCTGTGGGCCGAGATAGCTCAGTCATTGCAGTGACTGTGATTGAAACCAACGAATGCATACAGTTGTATTGGAGTTACGGTAATGTAATGAAAACCACAAACTCCTACATGTTGCGCGACTTACTGGTCCATCATCAGGGAGTGCTGTGTGCATGTGTTGGCGTAAATTATTGTAATTGAATTGTAATGCACGGAATGGAAAATGTGACCTTCATTGCAGTGATTAGAGTAGGAACATGGCAAGCGAGGAATCGTATTTATTTCCCGGCAGGGGCCACAATTTTTTCGTTCGATAAAAACACAGATTTGGTCTTGACACAACTCTAATGAAACCTGTGTTTGTGTTGAATGGTAAAAACAACACAGCTGGATTACAATCATGAAACATATTTCCTGTCCCTAAAATATCCAGACCAGCCACAGCCTCCCATTCAACGGATACCCTTGGGTCTTCATCGGGGGTAAAGCAGCAGGGGAGTGAACCTGATCGCTCACCCCCATCTAATAACCTAATCGCGTGCTAAGGGGCGAGTTTACAATCTCATCTTTGACAGTCCTTTATTTTGTGCGTCGATGTTGTCACTTACGAATGATGTGTTGACAGTGCCACACCTTGACACTTCAGAATGCCACCTCTGACAATAACTTATGTAGGGTCTTGCAGGAAAGAGACGGAACATAATTTTAAGCAGTCCTTGTCTACTATAATTAGGAACGAGACAATAGCTACCATCGACTGCTGCTATGAATATAAATTAAATATTTCACCGAAGGGTTTAAACCAAACTGAGACTTAAATTGTGACAGTTTTTATGTGTAGTCATGTAGACTACACTTACGAAACGTTCGGATCATTGGAGTTTTAGACAATCACGTCTCATTGTCCTCCATTGCCTGTTACCTCTTATTCATTAAAAGAACCTTCGAAATAAGCACTGGAGCACATTTTTCTGCCTTTGTCTCACAGAATGTGGGAGACAATGTGCCGCTGTAAGTACCCTGCTGCACTAGGGAGAGGGTTTATGGTGTTGGTCATTAATTTCATCCAATTAGGTGCTTCAGTTTAATGTCAAGATGAATACCTGATGTTATTATCTTGAGTAGTCCATATTTACAGCCTTCAGTGTATACAGTTTAAATCTATGTACGGCTTTGTGTAAATAATGTGTAAGACAAACGTAAATACGAGTAGTAATTATTTTCCCCCTGTGAAATGTTACTCACCGAGTATCTACAAGTCTTAATTTAGCCGTAATTGTCACACCTGCGACAGTACGGCAGGTACGTAAATTACATTACATAGTAACATTTTTCACTATTGGAGTCTTGATCTGGGTCTTATTAGGTCAGAGCCTTCTGTGGTTCTGCGTTACTGAGATGCCATTTATCACCTTTTCCAACTCCAATTTACAAAATAAATTCTGGATGACCTCAGCGATGGGATTTGATGGAAGATCTGCAAAGCTTACGGCGTGGAAGTTCGGGGCGGTTTGCTGATATACACACAGCAGCTACTACGCGCTATGTCCTCTGTTTCAGTGTAAGCTGTTTATTTACCTAGTCATTTATTTATTTATTTATTTAATCAGCTGTGTTTCGTCTTTGCACTATCCTGAACCTCTTCAGTTCCTTCCACACCTCTTGCACATCATGTATCTTTTCAGCCTGTTTAGTATTATCCTTCTTTCTACGTCCTCTTTTCCGCAATGATATGCGGTATTCAACTAAGACTGTTTATAGATTTCTTAATAGCCTTTGCATCTTGTATGTTTCTCCCACCTAATTCTACTTTAAGGTCGTGAGGGCTTTAGACGAAACGCATAGAATACGAAACTCCTTATTGTGTAGCAGTAAGTTCACCCTCTAACAACCCGTGAAGGCACAGTGGGATTGGACGTACAGCTCTACCCATTCTTAGCGTGGGCGCTAGATTGGGGTGGGTGGTCAGCCTCACCCTGTACTCACGTGACCCTCGGGAAAGAAACCAGGTATTCACGGGAGGCCAGGTGGGCACCAGGGTTGGTGCAGACGTGTGTGGACAAGGGAAAAGTCTTCTGATACCACCGGAGTTCGAACCCCGAACCGTCGAGCGTGTGGCGTGTCGCTATACCGACTGTCCTCCCCCCCCTCCTAACTGTGTAATTTGCTAAATAATGTTGCTTTCTTAGGCTCAAATGTTCCGCTCAGCTCCCTGTTCTCAGTCGTTCACAAAGTAACTGCATTGTCCAACTGCGCACTCTGTTACAGTGATGTGTTTTTCTAATATTGAAATTGATGTAGGAGAAGTGAAGTTTGAAGTGCTGAAAAGGCTTAGAACGAGGTCGTCAGGCGAGCTTTTGTGAGCAGCACAGTGAACTCTGGAATCTTCACGAGCAGGGAGTGTCTTAACAAGCTGAGAACTATCAACTTATTAAGGAAAGTCCTACGCAGTGAAGATAATTAGTTCATTAATTAGATAATTCTGTGGTTAGTGAAGAAATGGGTTACAGTCAATATAAAGTTGCGGTAATTGGTAGATACTCGTTGTAGTAAGTTTTATATTTAATTTAAATTTGATTCGTAGTCGAAACAGGATCGGCCACTCATCTGACTCTCATTTTTCGTTTAGCTTATGGATCATGTAGATCCACTGTAAATACATGTGTTGAAAGCCTTGCCTGGAGTGCTTATTGTGGGGTCCATCTGAACCGCGTTGGAAAAATTAGCTACGAATATAGCAAGAGTGAGATTGATTTATTTACCTTAATATTCACAAATTCGGCCAAAATGCTTAAGCTTGCCTGTAACTTTTAATGTTATCTTTGTCCAGATTTGGTGACAGCCAGCGCTTTAACTGCCGTACAGTTTTGCCACTAGACCCCCGAGCGTAGACGACGCTGGTATTCCTGTTGTAAAATGGCCGTGTCAATTTCTGAACACGAGATAGCTGAGGGACCAGGCAGGGTAAAGGCCTGGAACGTATTGGTCGTGCTGAGAGGTTTATGTCTCTCGCCTGTCAGATTTCAATTCGTACTTAGGTCTCAGAGTTCAATCCTGATTGAGGTGTCTTGTAGACGTCAGTCGAAATTCGTACTTTGAACAGATAAAGCTATTCCTTTTCGAAACCCCTCACGTTCATAGTATGCAACGTCAGAAGAGTGGTGGTGTGTAATCCAGTTCTGAGCACACAGTTACCAAACGTGATTCCATGCAGCAAAGAAATGAGTTTTTTTTCCTTTCTTTGAGAAGCTGATGTACGCTCAGCCAATCAAGGAATTTCCCACATTTTATGGTTCGTTACTCTGTCCAGCAGAGCTCGTTGCTGGTCAGTATCCGAGTCTGACACTTTGTGTGTCGTTTTGTGACGTGCTAACTTTTTTTCAAGAAGAGGGATTGTGAGTATCGCCACTTCCACCACCCCACCTCTTGTCGGCTGTCCGCGGCTGTTTGTTAAACAGATTCGCAATTATCCTTCATGTCTGGCGGCCTATTGTTTCATCAGTAGCCTCAGGATATGCCATGCGTTAGTGACAAGGAACCCCCTTCGCCTTTATTTGTGACTCTTCGTTCATCATTGGTCAGATTTTGATTCATTGAATATCCAAGCTGCTCAAATTACATGTACAGTTCCGCACACATTTATAACTTGTATTTTTGAAGACCAGTCAACAGTTGATAATATATATATATATAAAAGAGGAGGTATAAACAGGGTAAACCTACTTCTGCTGAAACAAAAACTATATCCTTAAGAACTGCTTAGGTAATGTCAACCATTAGAGCTTTAGCTACTGAGATCTGTGTATTGTATTCCAGCTGTTTACTGTTAAATGGATTTAGTGATACAGATATTCGGTACGCCGTTTACGTACAGCAGGGACCAAGTTAATTGGGAGCGAACCAACATTCCTTCTACAGAATTTGGAATAGAAATGCAATACCAGTTTCCACAATTGTAACCAACAAATACGCACAACTGTCATTAGGTTCATAATAATGTTTTTAAAATTATTAAACTCGTACATGTTCCGGCCCTTACTGGTTGTGTGGCGAACGGAATTGTTACACAGCAGGTTAGTGCAGCGTGTGTATGTGTTGCAGTAGCACATTTGGTCGAAACTTATTTTTAAGTTTCGGAGATAAAGCATGAGGTGTGAGGTTTTCCAAGGAAAGAGCTATCCTTGCATTATGTACTATAAGGGATGACTGAAGGTGCGCTTCGCTCATGCCTGCTCATATGTGCATAAAGAGTAAGAGTGTTGAAAATGTTCGGATGTTTATTGCTGACTAGCATCTGGAGCGCTTGGTGCTCTTTGCTTACGATTCTTAACTCCTCTTAAAGGTAACTCCATGACTTGCCTACGCAGACATAGGTGAGAGGTGGAGGTACAGCTGTTACCAATTCGCAACCCGGCGTTAGAAGGAGGTGGGTGGTCAGCACCACGTCCCGGCCCATTTACCCCTGGTAAAGACTCATTACCCATAGTATAGGAGGCTGGGTGGCCTCGGGGTCGATCTGGAGGAACTCAACCAGTCTTAACAGTCACTATTTTTTTCCAGAAAATGCAGTGGATGTAATATAAAGCCTATTCAAAGAGAAACAGATTCAATTGATTATGTAGCTCAGTGCAATGTAACCCAAATGCTGTGCGGGGGAACCCTTGCACAGCATGCAGTGAAGATGTGGGATCTGCAAGGAAATGCCACTGTAGTAGTAAATTGATAAATTCAGAACCCATTATCCATGTATACAGAACTTAAAATACAGTCGGTTCTGATATGATGCGTGTTTCGTTAACGCGATTTGGCTAATACGCGATTGATGAATGGGTGAACGCTGTTTGTATATCGCGAACTTTGCCTTACGCATGTTGGATATTACGCGATTTCAGCGACCATTGTGAAGATATGGCCCCGAACCTAATAATGTTAATGGTAATAATAGTAATAATGATTATAAATTTTATTACGCGAGGTCTCACAAGAGCGCAACTGTCGCGGTATAACGGCATTGAATGTGACTGTGGTTTTTATTTGACATGGGTGCGTTCGCGTGGAATAAATACAGTACCCAAAAGTTGTTACTGACTTTTTGTGGAAATCAATGTTACTGTTGAAGGTTATTTGTCTTGTGTAAGAAGTATGATCTGTGCAATTATATGTTGATCTCACATTCTTAACATTTTTACTGATCATTGTCTCTACTTGCGTTGTTTGTTGTATACCGTTTAGCTTCACACAGAGTTTTCTATGGGGATTCCGCAGAAGTGATGCAAGTGCCAAAGAGTTCCATGTGCATATTAAGATGGGAAACACTGACGTAGTTGGTGCAGTGGCGTCGTTACGTGCTGGACTTTCGAGGAATAGTTCTGTTCCCGTCAGGGTCAAGATATTTATCAGTTCTCGAAAGCGCCGAGACCTGCTGTGGGGCCCACCCATTCTTCTATTCAATGTGTTTCGGGAGTCAAGTGCCGGCTAGTAAAAATGACCACCCACACCTATCATGTGCGCAATTGAAAACTGAGTACAGCTGTACCACCACTCCGCCATCTAACTTCATGACGTGCACAAGGAAAAAAACTTTAGCTTTGCATTAGTTTATACTTAGTGTCTCCGGGCGTACTTGAAGTTGGTTCTGATTTAATTCTTCTTTGGCTCTTGTTTAATGGGCAATTTAATATGTGAAAATTTGGAATATCACGTAGTGATCCTGTGTAGAGTGGGTAAGCTATTGGCGTAACGTCGCAGGTCATAAATCGATATTCTGCCCGAAAATATAGGCAACAAATTCCTCCGAAACGTCGGCGGACTATCTTTAAACCAAACTACACGATGAAACGTCCAAGAAGACGACAGCCTTGACAAGCGTTAAACATTTACTTGCTTTGAATATACTATATTCTTCTTTGTGTAATTTTTCCTCTTTTCTCTCTTTTCTTCTTTTGTTTTTTTTTCCTTCTGTCTTTCTTTCTTACCAGGTGACACTTTTTTATTTATTTCGAACGCTGTTTTACCAGTTGGTTCTGCTATCTCTGTTGCAAAATTACGACCTCTTTTTACGTACACGAATTTAAAAATATATTACTTCGAACACATAGGGCTAATTTATTGCTTTGGGTTCTGACAGAGGTGCGTGTAGATTGTTTCTACGTTACATCACGTGAGTTATATATACGCAGTGAACGGGAAAAGATGTTTAAGAAATTTTACATTCAACACTCGTGCGTCAGTGTGTGCGGGTCGCGACCCGCGTTAAGTCACTCAGTTTTCTCTTACCTCGCTTTATTAAATAAGCTCGGGTGGTTTGCATGGTAACGAAATGAAATTTAGAGACATTTAATAGAAGGTGCGGGTTTTATGCTGCTGAATGTTTTGTTGATTAACTTCATAATTTGAGTTTGGTTTAATTACGGTGCATTCAGACTACTGACTTATCAGTTATTCATTCTGCATTTACATTGGCCCTCACATTTACTTCCCTTTGTAACACAATGGTTGTTATGTGTTCCACCTGCTGTAACGTTGAAGGATGCATTTTGCATGTTATTTCCAGAAGAAGACACTAGTGTTTTCCTATACGAAATAATCGCCTGGCCATTGTACAGGGGAATGTGGGTGTTTACCGTCAGACAAAAAGTCAGTTTTTATATATACGTTAAATATATGGCACTTGAAAGGATTAAATGTAGCAAAATATACACTGTATAATTTCCGGGATGTTTTATTACAAATTAATTACATGAATAATGCATGTTGGTATAGCATATATTCTCTGTTCCTCAGAATTTCGTCTTGCTTCAAGGCAGACACTGCTGTTGCTTTGTTAAGCGTGAGTCTGTTGAGTGTTGGATATTGTTTGGATATTATTTGGGTATTGTTTGGATATTATTTGTATATTGTTTGGATATTCACGTCAATAAAACTATCTTCCTTTTTTTGCATGGCAGATAGCCTTATGGGTTGCATCTTTTTAGTCGGTTGATCTTGATTATGTATTTGACTATTGTTATGCTTTCACTGCCTTGGGCAGAGCTAGGAGAGAGAGAATGACACAGATTATTATATCGTCTGTGTTTTTATATAAATACGTTTTAAGAAAGCCTGTTATTGTTACAATTTTGTACCTATTTCGACATGTCATGATAATGAATTTTTATTTATATTGGGTCAAAAAAACATTTAGTGCTTGATAAATATTCGTTTGATAAAATGTTATATATAAACCACGTCACGTTTTGAAGACAGGTTAATGGCTTCGGGTTTGTTTTCACGTAGGACACGGACCGATGTGTTGTGTGACTTTCTAAATAGCGTTTCATCAGTCCGTGCGATCACCTGCAAGATAGCGCAAATGGACAGTAATCCATCAGTCAGTGAGGTATGCAGTGAATTTTTTTAGAACGTACAAAATAGGAAAATGTTTTGTAGAGCGCTGCTGATGCTAATGCCCGAACGATCCATCAACAGCCCGACCAAGCAGTCCACCTTCGTTTGGTACGTCTCCGGTAACCGGGTGTGTTCGTTAGGCCAGAGGCGCCCGGTACTTGATTATTTATAACTGCCTTTATAGCTTGCTTATTCTTTGTCTTTGTGAATTCCCGTGCTAGACATTCTACTTTTATACGTCAACGAACAAAGAAATTTACAAGTGTAACCAAATTTTAGGTAAGTGTTTAGTAAATCCTAGTACATACACAGAAAGACAAGAGAACAAAACGTGGGATGATTGTCACACCTTTACCGAACAGTTGACACTTGTTCCTGATATATGCACATTATAGACAGTTGATTAAGGCAAAATTTAACTTACTGTTGATTTTGCGTTAAAGTGTAATAAATAGACAGAGCAGTTGCACTTTATATTCCACGCCTTGTGGCCTTAAAGTCAGATAGCTTGCAGCATGCATGAAAGAAACTTGGACTTGATTCTGATCATTAGACATCAATAGAAGTGACAGTTTGGGATACCTAGGCTTAGACGGGGGTGGGGATAATATTAAAATGGATCGTAAGAGAATATGTTGTGAGGGTGTGGATTGTCTCGTCTGGCTCAAGATAGGTTCCAGTGGCGGAATTTGGTGAGACTGGTATGAACCGTTGGAATTTTACAAGTAGGAAATGTATTGAATAACAAGGACTTATCAAGGATTACCGTAAATTATTAAGTATGGTATACTGTACATTCTTACAGCACCTCATTATGTCTGGAAAAAATTCGTGTGTTCCATTTGTTAAGAACATCAGACCGGAATGGTGTTAAGATGCCTTGTAGTGCTTAGTATGCCCAGTGTACACGTATTCGGCCTATAGTTGTAATGAAGTTGTTGGGACTTCCTAAAACGACTGTCCGTACGGGAATAAAATCGCTAAGCTCGAAAACAAGCGCTATTTTACCGTATTTTGATTTTAGACGCTACAATCTCCTGACTGTATTTACTTCTGTTGCTGTTGTGTGGACTGTTATGATTTGTTTAGCATTCATCGAACTTGTTCCCCGCACGCTGTCGGTCACTGGCTTGATTCCGTGTGTCATTTATATCTGCACGAAAAGGGGACATTTCTTTCATTGCCGGAATACAAGTTACTAGTATTACTGTCCTGGTGTGTCCTTGTGGTTGCAGGAAACGATTGCATTTAACTTGATACGCATAAGGTTTTTGGTTGAATCACAAGGCTTGCGACGTTACCATCTTAATTAATTAAATCATATATTGACTAGAATTGTGCTGTACGACCATCCTGTCGGGGCTAAATTCTCAGCAGGGGCTATGAGTCCCACCGACCATCCTGCCCGATTTGTATCGGGAGCCCTTTCTTTACGGGTAGAGTGGCTGGAGCGTGAGGCTTACCGCTCTTTTCCAATAGTGTCGCGGTGAAGATTGCTTGAGGTGTACGGCCATTCCTGCGCACTACTTTGTGGCATGGTGCTTGATTAACCTTTTGGTGCCGGAATTATTTTTTTAAATTTTAGCACATCCTGTATATAAAATGTGAATAATACAAGAACCAAATACGTTAGAATTATGAAACAAAATGCATTTTGAAAAGAAAAAAACGGAGAGTATATACCATGTTTAAAATATTCAGCACCTATATTTGTTGAATAAATATATAAAATGCAACTTTAGGGGTTAGCGGTGCGGTACGACCACTATAGTTGACTAGGCGTCAAAAGGTTAAGCACGGGGACAGCTTACTGCGTACATGGCCGTAACCCGCCGTATACTGCAGTTATTTCCACTCACGTCATGAATTTTTGTACATTCTGGAACCCTCTATCGACACGGTGAGCTGTATTGCGTAAAGGCTTCTTTAGATATGCAGTTTAACGTGACCAAACATGTACATTATCAGTTCCATGCAACAAGACTGCAGCTGTGTGCTTTACTAATACCTCAGACCATATTTTGTAACTGGCCACGTGTTGTGCTGCCAGTAACCCATCGGCACTGTCTCGGCCGACCCGGAGGATAATATCATGGCGTTGTTCCTACATGAAGTGTACTGAAGGAACAATGGTGGGCTGGTATACGATGCATGTGGCGTTCCCCTTAATGGCATCACAGGAATGAGTTTGCTCGGTCGATCTTTTACATCCCGACGTGTAAACCAGAAACTGTGTGCTTCAATAGCTTATAGACTAGAGAGCTACATAAATTTCCAACTCCAGACTGGCTGTTGTTGGTAAAACATTCTCACCAGCTTCGGTCATTTTTTTCCCCGTTCCATTCTGTCCTTTATTTCTCCTCTCTTCACCTTGCCGCGCATTCCTGTCTTTTAATTTTGAACATTTCTGTCGATTAACAGAGGAACTCGCCTGTGTCTGAGATTCTCTCCTGTGTCCCATGCTCTGCCTTGGTCATTAGCTGAATCCACACAAGTGTTTTAAATTACTTAAACCTTTAAGTATAATATGTACATAAATATTCACAGTAATTAGACACCTGCTGTTTTCATTAAAATCCTTGTTTCGCAATCACCATTGATTAATGTACCGAGGGCACAGAGAAAGATTTCCATCTAAAGCCATTGTTTATCTGCATCGCCAAACGAATGTGCGCTAAATCCCAGTTTATAATTCACTCTCCACACTGGAATCTGTCCTTTAGCACGGTGGGGAGCAGTGGACTGGGAATAATTTCCAGTCTAACGCGACACATCCTCAAGTTCATTAAAATGCAACTGACAAATGGTGGATCCAATTATATAAACAATTCTTTCAGAGTGTCCACATTTTATTTCTTTAATGTTCTAAGGGATTCCAGTCTTGTTGGATTTCCGTAACTCATGGGCGCCGAATGCTTTACTCGATGTCAAGTCGTATCGACTTATGTCGACAAATGACTCAAATTGAACCTGGTTGTTTTCTCTTTGTCGCTGTAATTAAATCTCTGTGCATTATTATTAGTATTACTATTATTACTTTGAAGGCCCATATATGAAGGATGCAGTTACTGTGCACTTAGTGGCAGCTGTCTGTTCGAAACTGCGTTATCAGGATGGTAAAGTGAAGACAAAAACGTATCGTCCCTTCCCATGCCGTGAAGATGTAGAGATGGATTAGAGGGATAGCTCCACTCATTCTTAACCGCGGTGCTAGATGTAGGCGGGCGGTTAACTTCACGCCCCGGCCGCTTTATCCCCCCGAGAGAGAACTTTCGTGCCCATTGGATAGGGGGCTGTTTGGGCCCTAGAGCAGGTCTGGATGGCTTTGGAGGAGAGAAAAATCTCTTGCCTCTGCTGGGATTCGAACGCCGGACTGTCCAGCCCGTAGCGAGTCCTTATAGTGAGTGCCCAGACGGATGAACATGCGACTGAATTCACTTATTGAATGTAACAGAGATCAGCTAGGAAGGAAGGCAGGAAGGAGGGAGGGAAAGTAGGAATGATTTGGTTGGTAAGGATCTGAGTAGACCTACTGCTTGTTGACTGGCTTCCATTATTGCTCACGACTGAATTTGGTTGTACAGTGATATTTGGTTCTTACACAGCTCTAGTAATGAATTTAAATTTCTGCAATACTGATGTACACAAGATGTTATCGAAGATAAACGTAAGTTGTGGATAGGGTGTATTATCAAGTTGGTTAATCATTAAACCACTACAAGAAGCCAGTATTTCATTTACATCGTAAAACCAGAAGTCACGTGTTTTCTAGTTGGTGTCCGGCTTCTCATTTAGAGGAGACTATTGACATTCTCCTTCGAAATGCTAATACTTTTGTTAGAGAGCGTGCCTCCTTTTTCACTCTTAATTGCCTCCTAATTGACGTAAAGATGGCGAAGAGGACTAAACTTAACATCTTCCTGATGTCCCGCCTGAATTATTCTCCTTTCCCTTCGGGAAGTGCCTGTAGTTCACTGCCGGTCCGTTAGGCAGCGACACGTGCTGCCAGATACTCTCGAATTTTGCGAACAGTGACAAACGAGACGGACATATCTTTGTCAATCAATTGATCGATTGTACCTGTTTCGTAGGATGCTGTCTGTTTAGAATATCCCAATGACGTGTAGGTGTGTGTGTGTGTATGTATGTATGTATGTATAATTGTTTGTAAGATATTATTAAACGTATAGTCAGACATCCACAGAGTTTTTAATATATATATATATATATATATATATATATATACATATGTGTGTGTGTATGTGTGTGTGTATGTATGTATGCATGTCTGTATGTATAAGAAAGCGCTGGATAATAGTTGTGGAGCATTACCTCAGGAGGATAAGCATACAAGGTTGGCGAGTGAAGACCAAAGATTGACAGGATTGGAGAAGAGGCCAAGTCCACACTGGACTGTAGCGCTAGGCTGCTGCTGCTGATGATGATGATATAAATTTAGTACGTAACCAGGGTGGCTCAGTCGGTATGGGGCCTGTAGGGTATGACGACCTCTTTCCTGCAAAGCGCTTATACCCTTTGTGGTGCTTACCTAGCCCTCCGTTTGATAGATGCCGGGGGTGAAACGAAAGGAATGTGAAGTATACCACCCACTTCAGTCTAGTGCCGAGGTTAAGAATGTGTGGAACTATACTTTAGCTTCATCATACGCCTTTATAGCGTGGTTTATAATTAAACACAGGGGTAGCTGTGTCTTCCAAGTACTGTACAGTAAATTTTTCTTGTAACGCGCTCCTAAGGGCCGTGAATTATCTTACTGTTGAGACAGGTTTCAGTGTATCAGGCAGTTTAAATAGAAATATTGCACACTTTTGTGTCGCAGCTAGCAAGTCCGCAATTAATACTACATCTGTACTGTACTTTTTTTTTGTACTGAACGCCGCATATCTTCAGCTGCTCTCCCTTTTCGTTTTCTTTTTTTACACTTCTTATATAAGCTTTTCGTTTTCTTTTATTTGTCTTTTGGTTTGCTTTTGCTTTTTTTTTTGTCTGACTTTCATTAAAGTCTTCAGCACATACTCGTATTTTTGCCGATGGTGTGGCTGTATTCTTTCCCACTTGTGATAGAAATTTTCCTGCTCGGGTATAAATTCCAGGACGTGGCAACAATTATATGCACATAAGACAGTGTATATTCAGACCTACTCTTCCTTCACGTTTCAACGTTCAGCGGTTAATCTTTACTTGTGATCGTATTGAGCGTTCTCATTGGCTTATAACTTGGTGAATGAGGGCTGATATGCGTCGTGTAATAAATATCCCTTTTTATTTGTCCCCGTGTTTATTCTAACAAGTGGCGGAATTATGAGTATTTAGGTAAGGAATATCTTTTAGAATGTGACTTATTCTCTGTTAAAATAAACCGAAGTATCATAGGAACCTTATTGTTCACACATTGTGTTTAAGTGTTTCTTGTTAGTCTCCGAATAAATACCGATGATTTCTGTAAACAACATCACCCGTCTTTGTAATGGAGGACTGTGCTCTCTGTGCGGTAGGAACTGAAGTTTTATATGCAATGTGATGTGAAATCTGTGGTGGAGAGGCCGGCCTCCGACGTCGGACTCCCGTTGGGAGGTTGGGAGGTTCCCATTGTTGACAGCGTGTGGTCAGAAAGGAGAACCTGTCTTCCAGTGTTGCATATAATGTGCTGCATAGAGACGTAAATTGAAGGCGTGGTACGATTATCGGAAGTATGTGGTTACAGAGTCTGTTTGTCAGACATTAAAAGATTCTGGATACACGAATACAGATTTTGCTCATTAGAACGCTAACTGGGAAGGTTTTAATATTATTTATTGTCCGTCTTACACAACAATGTGATGTAAGGTTAAGTTATTTACAATTAATAAAGCTACATGTTTCAACCCCTTGGGGTCATCTTCAGGCTTATAAAATATGAATCATACATGGTACGTCTGAAGTAGTTACCTACGGGATCCCGTGGTTTACAGTGCGTTAGGTATAAAATATATGTTATAAACGGTTGGTTAAAAATGCAGGTAAAGAACATATGATCGTGATGAACAAGTGGATCGTTGTTGTATGTATGTGATAGGTGTTTATGTACCTTAGGAAGATGACTCCAAGGGGTTGAAACATATAGCTTTATTAATTGTACATAACTTAACCTTACATCGTATTGTTGTGTAAGACGGACAATAAATTATTATATTAGCACAAGGGGTTGGAACACCCACAATTGGGAAGGTTTTAACTGTTTACATAATTTTAGTGTTTGGAATCCATTTCTGACATTGCAACCGTTATGTACTACTGAATGTACTGTTGGGATGTCGATCAAATGACACGGTTTTAATGTAACTGCAAGTTGTTTACATTTTTGTGGTGCCAGATGGCCTGAAGGTGGCGGTTGTCAGTTGACACACGTAGCAATGCGTAGTTCGGGGAATTAATGAGAAGGGTTAACAATGCTGTGTCGGCTACAGCTCAGTACTTCTAGGGTAGGTTTCACCCTTTTTACAGGCCACGAAGGCCCTTAGGGTGAATAGAGATATAGCTCTATTCTTTCTAAGACCTCGGCACACTAGATTGGGGTGGGGGGTCAGCCCCACTTCCCGGCCGCCTCTGCCCCCGAGAAAGACCCGGTACCCATTTTGCAGGAGGCTGGGCGAGCCCCACGGTCGGTCTGGACGGACGGAAAATCTCGGATTCGATCCCGGACCGTCCAGCCCGTAGCTCAGACGCTATACCGACT
>Ga0136643_10008574_pt1 | contig 14963 bp, 9 predicted proteins | sample TergutLab28metaG_FD_96883 | JGI IMG/M metagenome (GOLD analysis project Ga0136643, IMG submission 96883) | Labiotermes labralis P1 segment gut microbial communities from Petit-Saut dam, French Guiana - Lab288 P1 (version 3) (version 3) | ecosystem: Host-associated > Arthropoda: Insects >... | reverse complement strand
TTCAGCCTGCATCCGGATACCACACCACCCCAGCCAAACCACAACGTAACACCAACACGCATCGAACCAGAGCAATACAACCCATGAAATAACTCAACAAATAAGTCGCAAGCTCCTGAGGATTGATGTATTAACATCCGAAACATGTTGAGCATTAAATAATGCAATAAAAAAGCAATTGACATCAAGTTGGTCTCTCTTTATTCAACTATCAATATGTTGCACGGTCCATTAAACATAATTTTATCTTTGTTGTTCGGCCAGCAGCAAAGTCACTATGAACTAAACTATCCCGAATCCAACATACATAAAAATTTTTGTAGGTGATTTTAAGACAACTTTAACAACTGAATCGTCTCCACAATTTTGCAGGTGGAGCAAATCCATGCACACAGCGGTATGTGTTAGTTTCATCTAATGGACCATAATTAACAGGTTTTTTAATGTACCTGTCAAAAGAGTTAGAAATATTTTTCGAAAAATGATATCCTGTAAACAAACCGAGAAAACAGATAATGGTCAATACACACGCGTTGGTCAGTTTGCTTACTTGTTTTAGTTGAAACTGTTTAAGCCTCTCTTCTTTCTTCATTTTTGAACTGAATGTGTTCTGTCTTAATTTTCGCAGTACTCTGTATCTTTTATAGGGCTGACTTTTATCAAGTTGCGGTTTAAACTCCAACTTCCCAATTCATTTTCCTCAAATTTCATTAATTGTCGTGTAATCATTTGTTCTTAGAACTGAACTTTTTGTTTTAAACATTAATATGGAATGTAGACCGAATTATGCTCTTACAATAAGCTCTGTCCAATTTTATGTTTTGCTGATCGTGCTTCTCCGTATAATCTTGTAAATAAACCAACTTGGTACGCAATTTATTCTTAGTATATTTATCAATATCTACATGTTTCGGGCGACTATGAGCCCATCATCAGGAGAAACAACTGTGTTTATGCGACACTTGGTACTGTGGATGACTGTCTGGTTTGCACCCTGGGTGCATATCAGACAGTCATCCACACAGACTAACAAGTACCAAGTGTCGCATAAACACAGTTGTTTCTCCTGATGATGGGCCCATAGTCGCGGGAAACATGTAGAGATTGATAAATATAAATATACTAAGAATAAATTGTACACCAAGTTGGTTTTGTTTACACTCTGTCCACTATTCGAGACTATCAAAGGCCTAATAGCTCTAAGAAGAAATCTTTTAAACCGTCGCCACAAATAGGCGTATGTATATATACGTGAAATTCTGAACACCAAACACGTCTACAGTGAACCACACTGTGCGCTTAAGTCGCTCTGCTGTTCGTTTCAGGATGCATGATTTTCATCTTCATCTTGAGAGGTACCGCTGAGTAAGGTGGAAACGTTAATACATGAGAGTTAGGTGCCACGAGGTGTGTTTCTTTTCTGAGAAGTGCAGAAAGAAGGGGTAGTGAGGGGTGTTACGGTGATTTGATTCTTGTATATGAAGGAGGAGTTGGTTGTTAATGTGGTCGCTTGTTTGTTGAAGAAACAGGGAAGTTACTGGGTTGGGGTAGCTTCAGAATTGTATGTCGGGGCCTTTGGAATAGCTGTGCACACAGAGACAGCCTTCTTAATGCTATATAATTTCAGCAATGGAGAAATACTAAGGAAATACGTGTTTATTTTATGTATTTGAGATTTGTTTAACCAAAATTTCAGTGGCACGTATTATACGGTACATCTGTGAAAGTTAGGATGTGCTGGGAATACTAAACTGAAGAGAATGTGGAAGCAGCAGTCGTAACCTAATTTGAGACCCTGTTCTGACTTTCCCTGCAATCCTCCTGAACACCACAGACCACATTCTGTACAGTCAGTCGACAGGCCGGTATTTGAGCGCGGGATATCTCTAACATGAGGCAAGGATACTGAACACATGACGTGAGTTTTGTTTTTGTAACAACAGACTATCTTGAACCATTTTTATTAGGGCCTTGGCCCAAGGAATGAAGTCCTTTTTGAGGAAAAGCCGTCTGTCGGCTATCGAAGAACTGAAAAGCCTGTCACGGAACTTAACTATTCGCTGCCATGCTTACAATAGCCAACCGTAAGACTAGTTAAATTCAGTCTGATCCGTCACATATAATTTCCTTAACCACCGTTTTAATATTATTAATGTGTGTATTTAAATTGGTGTACTTTCTTTAAGTTTTATGAGTAAAGTTTAGTAGAAACATTTACCTCGCCCTGCATGCTACCTTCTCCGTCAAGCCTATTGTCCTCGATTCTAGCGCACTAATAATATTTGGCGACCGGTAACATTTATGATAGTTTTTTCAGCTACTTTTCATTTTTCCCTTTTTTTTTAAGTCCAAATATTCTCATATTCCTCTTCTCAAACACGCTCAACCCACAGCTGTGTTTCTCCCTGCAAGTTGAGAGACCAAGACTCACACCCATGCGAAAAAAGATATAATATTTATAGGATTATTGGTCAGAATAAAAGTTTAAAACGCGTATACTGTGTATTCTTGGTTCTTTGTGTTCAGCTGTAACGAGAACAGTTTGCGTATAAATGTGTTCCATTAAACTACTTTTTGACATAGTTCCCACCAAAACTGAGGTATTTATCTTACTGTGGGGAGTTCTTTTCAATTTCCTGTCGATAGAAGAATGTGTCCTGTGTGATCAGCCCTCTTGTCACACTGTCTACTCCTTGTGTATTTCTTGATATAACACAGTGAGGATAATTTCTTTAGCTGCGAATTTATAGGCCACGTAAACTTACCGAACTAACATTATCCAATTCCACGCCTGAAGTTTTTCACTCGGTACAAAATCATTAAATGACGAGCTACTTCACCCTCTGCACTACACAGCACGCCGTCACATCGCCTAACGTTTTGCGCAGTTAATCCAGCAGTTTAAATATTCCAGGCTGCATAAATTCGGACATCTCACGCGGACAAAATCCCCTATTCTTCCGTTCGCCAAGCTTTATCCGTACTCTCATCAATATTTATGCCAAGTGACGTAAAAAATTCGTTTCTCTCCACAGCAGTGTCATATCCACGAGACATACACACTATAGTCAATACAATTTTTCCGCTACAATCTGAATAACTAAAACAATTTATTTAGTGAAATTCTGTTTTGGTTAATATTGAAACATGCTGAATAATATTTCTGTGTCAATCAGAAGCAACTGATTGCCCTTGATAGACTTAGTCTCAGCATTCTGTTCAGCGCTCGGGTTGAACGTAGCTTCTTTTATGATATAAAACTTATTTCACAGTTGTCCGAACTCGGTGGAACTTCCAGTGACAAGATGACAAAACGTTCCGTGCCTTCATTCACACTCTGTCCATCATTTAAGTCGCTTCTTCTTCAATCATCAGCATATTCAAACTGACCAAGGTTCCTTTGTCGGTTAGCCCTTACTGGAGAAAGCTGGGTGTAAGGAGTTGTGTACCACTCGATCGTAAGCTGTACGTTTTTTAAAATATATTTCCATATACTTGTGGAGACATTGAATTTGGCATTGTAGTAGCTTCAGAGAGCATGGAAGACTACATGTCTACGGACAGGTAAAACTTACAGGGCAATCTAAAAAAGTCATATCCTAAAATGCTTGTATTTTAAAAGGTTTGAAGCCCAAATGCCACACACATTCATTCTTGCATTTTAGTCAGATTTATGTCTTAACAAAAATTTAGCTTCTCATTTTCGTATGGCTTTTTTTTTTTTGCTCTTTGTTTATGTAGCCGTTACTTCTTTTGTGTTATAATTTGTCTATTTGCGTGTATTAATATTTTTATGCATGCCAGAAATTGTTACGTGAACATTCAATAAATACTTCGAAAATGTTACCAAATTCAAAACATTTGAGAAAAACCTTAACGTATCGAAATTATATGCCTTAACATGCTGACAGCGGATTAAAGTCCAAGCATGTTTGATAGCATTCGGTTCAGGATCTTTTGTCTTCCATTTCCCTTCTACAAAACTAAGAAACGAAATGTGGCCTACACCACTATGTGTGGACGGAAGACTTTCACGATGCGGGGTAAATTTTGCTGTAGCATAAAGTGAGGTAAATTCAATCAAAAACACAACTAGCTAGGCAGACAAATAGCCACCACAACACAAACTCCAACACATAAATGGGTCACATTTACTTATATTGGGAAAGAAACAAATGTCATTACAAACCTGTTGAGAAAGACCAACTTCAAAATTTCATTCATAGTTGTTTTTTGACTGAATTTACCTCGCCTTATAATTTAAACACACAACAGGGATGGCGTACCTCAAAATTTGCTGTGATATTTTCCTATGGCCGATTGTGACGTGCTTAGGGACTGTACGATTAACAGGGCCTGTAAACAGTCAGCTACGTAGGAGAGAGTGCAGGCTTCCATTTGCTATTTTATTTTACGAGGCAGTTAGGTCTTCTTTGTACACCTCACGTAACACTGTGTGTAGTGTTATTTATTCCCACCCTCAGGAGACCCTGTGCCCAATGATTTATTCATTTCAGCCAGTACCTAATGCTCATACGTAAAAATGTAACTTTGGTCTCGGTTACCAGTATTATACTTGTTTCTACTGCCGCTCTCGTAGAGGATACTAGGCGAAACTTTGAAACTGTGGCAAATACTCGCAGTTTCCAAGGCCGTTAAAGCGCTGTGTTACCGTATAATTTGTTGTTGCAATTCGAATCTTAATTCCAGGTGCTAATAACATAATGAGTAAACCTTTAGTTCGTGAATATGAGGATTTTTACTTCTTTAAACTTTTAGCTACTGTAGTTCCAACGGTAAGGAAAACGACCGTATCTCCGGCTAAAAACGGTAAATGTATTTTCATGATAAATTAATGTCAATAAATTGTATCGTCAAAATACAACCATATGGACACAAATAAAATACTTGTACTATAATATCTGAGGTTGGTGGAATTTTGAAGCTTTCTGGACTATGACACCGTTAAATTAGCAGGATATTATTGTTTGCCAGTTTACCAGTCCACACGGCGTCATGTGTCATAACTCTTGAATCTTTATATTTATGTAGATAATAAACATAGAATAGACGTAAAGAAAGCTTTTCCGCTGATGCCAGTACCTTGTCTTGACTTACACAGCACATCTGATGACTGATCGGGTTTTAGAAACGCTCTTCGTTGCACTCATTACACTCGCCCGCAGTTCCAACGCATTGTTTCAAGCGGAGAGTATGAGTGTGTGTGTGTGTGTGTGTGTGTGTGTGTGTGTGTGTGTGTGTGTTACAAACAGAAGACAGTGGCCGTTGTTACCAGGATAGCATCTGCGCCTGTATATACCAAACAACGCTTCAGACCTGGGATTATAATGAAGCAAGTCTTGTAAAAATGTACAGTTTTCTATTGTTCTAGTGAGAGAAGGGATTGGCAAAAAAATAGAAATATTTTCTTCTAAAAATCGAAAAAAAGCAGAGTTCTTTTATGCCGTAAGATCTGGATTGTTTGTCTCTTACTGCAAAAATGTGCTGTGTATGGTCGTTAGTGGTTAATGTGTGGAAGTTGATCTGGAGCAGTCACTGCTTGCAAATCGCAAGGAAGAATAAGGAACTGGAAGTGCGAATGCAGAGCAAATATGCTAAATTACAATTACACTAATTCGTCTTAAAGCTGGTCTCGCACGCGCTCTTCAATCCATTCCTTCCTTTCTTACGTCAAAGTTTGTACAATCGGAAAATTTAATTTTTATTTACACTTGAATTTCTAAAATCTAAGATTGATCTAAACTGTGCAATTTTTTACTATTTAAACATTCAGAACATATCTCTTGTATAGGATAATGCATCTGCTTCTTACAATGACCAATCTCTGAACGCTATTTAGTGATACAACCCCTCTTCATTTTCAGAATTTTACAGTTTCGGGACAAAATGCAGAAGATTATAGCACGAAGGCAGCGTGTATATATATATATATATATATATATATATATATATATATATATATATATATCAGTTCGTGGGCCGGGACAGCTCAGTCGGTATAGCGACTCGCTACGGGCTGGGCGGTCCGGGCATCGAAGGCCGGTCGGAGTAAAATTTTCCGCGCCCGTCTGGACCGCCCCTGGGACACACATATCATCCTGTAAAATGGGTACCGTATCTCTTTCCCGGGGGTAAATTTGCCAGGACGAGACGTTGTTGATCCCCCACCCCCATCTAGCGTCAAGGTTAAAGGAAAAGTAGGGCTATATTTCTACTCCCCCTCTGGGTCCTCATGACCTGTTTGTTATATGGTGAAATTTATGTATCAGTGAGCTGTGAACCTGTAACATTCATGTATGTTACTCACTTATTATACCAACCACTGCACATATATAAAATTTTATAAATTTTATATATGAGCAGTGGTTGGTATAATAAATGAGTAACTCGACAACATGCACGGTGTAACAACGGAAATAATTCATGTACGTTATTGAGCCTACGTGCAGGTATTTCGACGAAGGAAGAATGCCGTTTTACTCATTTTCGCGCGTACATGTAGAAAATGTGACTCAGATATATGACATTGTTTAATAGAATTTGTGTCAGTTTGGTCTGCACCAGATAGCCTCCGTTTTGAATCTTATGCAAATTGAAATATGAATCATATGTAATTTCTTCAAAGATACTTTTCAAGTGCTGCATTTTACAGTGAATGTTCCATTGGAAAGAATGATTGTAAACATGAAGGGAAAAAATAGCTTGAGGAGCTTAGGCGCAAATGGAAGAATAATAATAAATATTAATTTCACGCAATAAGGGCCGTAGTTCGAGCTGAAGATAAATGTATTGGCGAGATCTATTAGCAATGAAGTAAAATTCTGTTTTCGGATTTTTGTGTTTAAGAGGGGGAAGGAGGGGGTCAATCTGAACGATTGTCGTCCCAAGAAGGCACCTGCTGCACGTAGTTCTATCGGTCACGTTTCCACGTCGCGATACGAGTCAAATCAAATATCCTTTGCGGTAGGTGCAGCCGTCTATTCCGCCAATATTAACCAAGTGTCTCGGCGTTAGCAGAGAAATAAGTACTTTCATTCCGTATAAACTTAAAGCTTAACATGTAAGGAGTTCACTCTTCTCTTACGCATAGGAAATAAGGCCTCTTGTTAATTTTGCAATGCCGTTGTTTGGAAATGCACCACACATGAAGAAGCAGTTGTCTCCTTCATTCATTAGATGACAATACGAATTCCCTCGTAAATAAAGCCAACTTGGTGCACAATTTTTCTTAGTATGTTTATTTCATTTCTCTACATGTTTCGCCAACTATGCGCCCATCATCAGGAGAAACAACTGTATTTATGCGACACTTGATACTTGTTATACTCTCTGGATGATTGTCTGGTATGCAGGGTGGAATTCATTCCACCCTGCATACCAGACAGAAAAGAAATAAACATACTAGGAAAAACTGTGCACCAAGTTGGCTTTAGTTACAGGAATATACAGGGAGGCGCGGTAAATGAAACATAAAAATTCCTTTCTCCTTCATGTCGTAATCTTCAACTGGGGATGGCAGTAGATAGCAGATTCCACACAGATGTCAATATGCAACGTACCGCACCTTACAGTATCGCACAAGTTCACAATGTTGGTCTTTACCGCCGTGGACCTTCAACCTTCACTCTTTCTGTTTCTTCGCAAATAATTTCCCTGAAGATCAAACTAATATTGCCCATCTTATCGCCTCGGAGTTCAGTATGCCAAGTAGAGTTTGTGTAAATGACAAATTTCTTCGTTAAGACATTAAATTTATCAATTAGACACCATTCCTAGTTCCAAATACGGACATAAAACATGATCCTTCACATTAAGAAAGAGCATTGGTTGAAGGTGTTTGAGAATAGAAGGAAGAAGTAACAGAAGTGGAAATAATTAATCATGGTGAGTAAATTTATGATTTTTATCTCTACTCCTTACGAAATTGGTTTATTAGCGTTGTAAAGTACAATGGCTGAGGTGGGCAGTCATGTGGAACCTATGCAGAAAAGATAATTGCATGTAGGGATTTGATGGGGAATCCTGAAATATACAGACTAAGTGGGAGACTTGGGAATAGACTTGAGGACAACTTTGAAAGGGATCTTAAAGAAAAGGCTGGGAGTTTGTGTATTGAATTAATCTGCTACAGACAGACACAAGCGGCGGGATGTTCTGAATACCGTAAGGAAATTTCGGGCTCCATAAAATGTGAATACTTTTTAATACCTAAGGGAATATTAACTCCTTCAGAAACACTGCTGGAGTTAGTTTTAAGTTCAAATACTGCCCAGTGTTTTTGTTTGCAGAGACATACATCCGATTGTGTTCTTATATTATATCAGTAAAATAGCCACGATAGGAAGTAGTAAGTCTATATAATATTTAAAAGAAGGCATCACGAAGTGCTAGCATAAATATATAATAAAATTAATTACATACGTCAGCACTACTTTTTTATTAATACATAAGGCTACATGTTTCGACCCATTATTCGGTCATCTTCAGACCTACATAGCAGACTAAGTCATTGGTGTTGTGTGTACATTGGGATCCCAATATGTTTACATTAATAAAATATATAAACTTACCAGATTTCATGTACTTTATTAATCTCATCATATTGGGATCCCCATGTGCACACAACACCAATGACTTAGTCTGCTATGTAGGCCTGAAGATGACCGACTGATGGGTCGAAACATGTAGCCTCATGTGTTAATAATAAAGGTAGTGCTCACGCATGTAATTAATTTTATTTATTTATTTATTTTTATCGACCACATTTATAATATCTCAGTCCGCTCTATACGATCCTTTTTTAGGATAATGACTTAGAAAATTTGTGTAAAGATATTTCATTTTACAAATGAGGTACCATTCCGAACATTGCAGGGAGGAAATGAGGAACACCACCAAAAAGTTGAGTCGTTGGTGTGCCGGCACAGACTCGAGGTGGGAACCTACCGAATACTGCAGACCCACCTCGTTCGCGGCTTTGCGAATCGCGGTTTTACTTTTTCGTTAAAGAATTTCTGTGAAAACTGCGTGCAGCGCCATTTAGTTCCCTCGCTCATTCGCCTTCCCACTTGTGTAGATGCGAGAAGTACGTGTAATACACAGCAGGTCGCATCTGCCCACTTGCCTTAGCCAGTCGCTAGCTAGGTATCGCAACAGTAAGGATTGCATTCTGTGCAGTTTTGAGTGTACTGTAATCTTAATGAAAACCATTCACTTGGTCCCTTATTTAGTAGGGGCTCAGACACACGGAATATAAACACGAAAGCATAACCTTCGTGTTAGGCATGCCGTTATGACGCTATATAAAGAAGGTACCATATCAATTGTCAATTACAACATTCTTTACATATATTATATATTTTAAAACGTTCAACGTGTTTCGTCGTCAAGGGCCATCGCAAGGTACCAGTAATTAAAATATTTACAACATGACCTTCAGATGTTGCTGCCTAACTACGTTTAGCATTGTACTATTTTATACAAAAAACTAAACTTTCTACTTAAAAGAATTGGATTTTGTTCTTAATAGTTGTTTCATGTTGGTAAAAAATAAATTTTTCTGGGTAATTTTATTATCAAAATTTGATGATGGTCCGTTGCAGCCGAAACTCTTGTAAGTTTGAAAATGCAGAACAGTTTTGAATAGTTTTGTGATTGACGATCGACATGGCAACTTCTTTAAGAAGAAATGAGTCCATTTTTTCGTATGTACAGAAATAAAGAAAGTTTGTTACAAAAATGTGTACTGATATACTCGCACACATCTACTCATACGTGCGTATATGAAAGCTGAAGAATAGAAAACCAACTAGATGACACTAATTATTTTATTGTACTTCTTATAGGCTCAACATGTTTCGGGCGTTACTATGCTGCAGCCTGCAGCCCGGACACTACTCCAGCCTAACCGCACCTAACCTCCAACCTACAGCAAAGCAAGAAAGAAACGACCAATATGATAATCAACGACATTGTCGCGAGCTCCTGATGATGGGCATAGTAATGCCCGAAAAATGTTGAGCCTGTAAGAAGTACAATAAAATAATTAGTGGCATCTAGTTGGTTTTTTATTCTTCAGTTATCACAATGATGCACGGTCCAATAGACATAAGTATATGAAATCATTCATTCATTTCGAACGTACCTACAACTAGGCCTTCACTGCTGCAGACACACATACTTAACAACACAAGAACAATCATTCACGCATGCATACTTGCATGTATATAAACACACGGTGTCTGTGGTCCTGTTATCTTCGCCTGTACAAAACAAAATTTTGTAAGAAATATTTCACTATCCAGTAAAGAACCCTTGACTGTGATGTTACTAACACAATACAAGTCTTGCAGTATTGCAGTAAATAACAACAAGAACACTGGATTATGAGTGAGGCACGTTGACATGACGTGATCTCTTAATTAAGGACCACAATGATAATTATTATTAACTCAAATCCTTACCCCTTCCTCTCCTCATTATCTCTTCTCTCCTTCGCTCTTCTCACTTTCTTTCCTTCTTCGTTATTTTCTCCATAAGCCATGCTGCTTTATGACGTGTAGAAAGCACTGAGAAACAGTCAAGTCTCACAAAATTGATGACTTTTCCCTGTGACGTCTTTCTGTATCTGTATGTACGTTGTTAGTGCTCCGTCATTGCACTGGTCAGGATCTGAATGTGTGAATTAAGTGCACTTTCAGTGACTCTTATATATCCGCTTGTTTCTCCTGCACTGTCACAATAATCTGACACCCGCAAAATGAAGAGATGGTTGTTGCAGATTATCAAAATAATGCCAAGTGCATAAAATATACAATTTTGTACTTACCCAGTATTTGGTATTCGGTGAAACATTTTAGGCTATTTAAAAAAAATTGAAGTTAACTTACAAAATTTAATTGTCACTCTTTCCCAGAGTGAAGGTGTGTATAAACATCGTATTGTGGACGGCATCTGTACCTTGAATGGTATAAATATGATGAAAGAACCGCGCAATGAAGGTCTGCACAATATGTACCTGTTTCAAAATTCTCATTAGTACGTGACAGTCCAATAAAAGACAATGAAGTGGATGGGACTTGTAGCAGGCGTGTGAGAAATAACAAGAACTTACAGAATTTGAGTCGGAAAATGGAAAAGACGATACCACTTAAGAAAACTAGACGTAAAAGATTAAAATATATTTAAGTCCCAAAGAAAGAGAAATATGAACATTTAAATAGATGCATATATGAAGTATGTTATGTCTCCCATTATTGCAGTATTATACAATTTGTTATGAAATTTTATTAGAAAATATAACGTTATCTAACATGTTAATACAGGCATAACAATAATTCAGTTGAATTTGCAAGTTCAGCCTGACAATAAACTACAGTCAACGGTAGTGCGGAACCCTCCATGTAGTCTTAATACAGCGCGCAGACCAGCGTATGTAACATATTGGGAAAAACTGGAAGTTAGCGGTCGTGACAGTGTTGGAGGTGCATTTGTGATTTTTTTTCGAGAAACTGAAAAAAACCACAAATTCCCAAGATACTTATTATATTTCGTGTCCATGTGTAGAATTGACCCTTTGACACAGAACACACGATTCTTGGTCTGCACACGTGTTGCTTCAGTAGAAGAATGCATTCGAAATCATGTGCAAGAAGAAACTTTTCAGGTGCTTGTGCAGCATTCACACGCCAAGAAATGTGCTACTGATCCTGAATGTTACATTTCTGGCTTATTAATTTTAATGTTTAATGCAGTATGTACCTGAGGTGCAATGAGAAACAAAAAGAGCCATCAGATACTCTAAAAAGATAACGAAATTTTAACCCGGGTCATTTGTTCGAAAGACTAGCTCCATTATCAAAATAAGGTAAATGTGACAAATTACGACATGAGGATAGACGCGTGGGAAAATATACCTCCCATGCTGTGACATACACTGCAGAAAAAGAGACATCTGTAAATAGGAGAAAATGTCTCACCAAATTTGTGAATGTGTTGAGTCCTATTGAAGAGCAGGGAACCCTGCGGACTGGCTGTCCACTATTTTTGTTGTAAAATGGGTCAGGTGACATGTTATGAAGGCCTTCTTTTTCCGTGTAAGGCGATACGAGAAATAGTAAATGCATAAGTGGTCCATGTCCGTCTGGTCGATTCAGGACGATCACGAATCTTCTCGGTTCATTCCTCAGTCGCAGGAGAAAAAGAGGGCTGGAATGCAGAATTGGTTTCTGCTCTTCACGTCTGTCGCCACGCCGTCATTCCGTCAGTGACTGTAACCCTCTGAAATTGAGTGACTGCCACAAGTAAGCCCAAAGTTCAACAGCAAAACCCGGTTGACCTATTCGGAATATTGACAAGGAATCATCTTTGATTGCCGGCAGAGGCAACAGATTTTTTTCTCCTCCAAATCTTCCAGACTGGCTCTGGGGTCCTCCCGCCTTCTATTAACCTTTAGGCACCATGCATCCTATATATAGGACAGACATACCGTCTCCCCACAGTACGCTTTTTTATATATTCAGTAAATAAATATATTTAACTATTTTTTTGGACTTTCTCTCGCCATCTTCGTTTATTTCTACACAAAATGTTGTGTATTTCCTAATTTTACCCTTCTTGGTTCGTAAAATATTCACATTTTACATAAATGGTGTGCTGAACTGTAAATGTCCAGCTCCAGGGCCAAAGGGTTAAATGGGTATCGCAGGTTTCTTTCCAGGGTCAAGGCAGTGGGAAGGTGAATGTGATGACTGTTCACTTCCATGTATTGCCAGAATTAATAATGAGTTACAGATTTTTCACCAGGTGCTTCGGTTGCTGCTATCAATGTCATTTCTCCGATGTTTCTTATTCATCCGTCTACCACAAATGCTCTCTGGGGTCAACTCAGCCTTTAAGAGAAATGAGTACCAGGAATATCTCCTGGGGGTGAAGGCGGCCGGTGCTTAGGGCTGACAAACTTACCACATTCACTTTCTGATTGTCTAGAAATTCTGATAGCCACAACCTTCTGGATCCTATCCAGGTTACGCTATAGGATATAATCTTAAGAATAAACAGCGACAAGAAGTAATGCATTTTAAGAAACATAAATATTTGCAAGCGGAAACTAGGCTGTCAGGCATGCTTGATTACTCCTTGTTCTGTATCCATCTTCCCTCGATGCGCTATGGCCTTATATTTCGAGAGATTTCAGCCTTCCGCCGAGGTAAAGCTGAGGCCTTTGTTCTTCTGCTCCCAGAAGTGCAAAGACCTCAGTTTAAATGTTCCTTTCCTGTTCCTTTTTTTCCATATAATTTTCTTAGGATTACTAGCAGAAAAATGGGCACTAGCGCGCCATTTGTAATTCTGTGTGCTGAACGTGTCGTGACGCTTTACAATTTTGTTTCACATTAAAAGGAACCACTTCAAAAGCTATTTCGGACAGCACTGAAAGAGCTCACTGAGAAGCAATGTTCAGATTGTGTGTACTCTTTGGAACTGAGATAATTTCATTAAGTAAAGAGAATTTATATTTTAGAATACAGAAATTTGGAAAGCAAGTCTTTTCCAGATTTTAAAATACTTTTAATTTGACTTTCTTCAATAGGCTTAATGGAACTGTCTTATTCAGAAAAAATCCATAACACAATAATTGTCATTAATTGTTTCCATTATACATACATGCATGGTATACGGGAATATCGGTTTCAATTTGAGACACTCAAAGAAATTATCGTCTTTCATTTGCTGCCTGTAGAACAAATCATATTAATCACATTAAAACGGGCCAGTTTTGTTAACATTCCACTTAACAAACGGCAACAAAAACAGCCTTCAGAATATCATTCATTATTATTATTGGTAGTAGTAGTAGTAGTAGTAGTAGTAGTAATAGTAGTAGTAGTTGTTGTAGTTGTAGTAGTAGTAGTAGTAGTTGTTGTTGTTATTGTTGTTGTTACATCTGTCTCGTAATTTATTCAGTTCAACATTACATTCTCGTATCCATTTTTCTGCAGCTTTTACAGCTTCTGGCTTGTTAAGTGCAGATTAAACTTTTAAAATTCGACCTTCTTTTAGCGAGCTATCTTTCCTCAAAAGGAAACGAAATAGGTACATCAGATCTCTATGCTCTGCGTGTGTGTTGATGTGTGTTGGTGTGTGATTGATTTTTTTCACATCAACTTTAAAAATTAATTTAACGATTACTACAAAACTTGCTAGAAGCTTAATATTATTGTCGGCAGCACCAAAGCTATGCTTTCCTCAAACCATCAACAGTGACAATCTGGTAGACACGCGAAAATATAAGGCTGAAGCAACATTAGCCACATTTACTGTAGTGTTTTGGAATTATACAAGGAAATTTTCTCTGGAATATTATCATATATTGTTACGGTCTTATTTTTATATAACTGAAAATAAGAACATGGAGACCGTGCTAAAATTCATTTGATTTTCAGTCTGATGGCGCTAACTTGAAAAACCGTTGGATATAAACATATAAAACTTGGTATAGAGGTAAATCATAGAAATAGTGCAAGAGTACTTTCATGTAGTGTATAAAAATTTGTAAGTGAATGACAGAAAACATGCCTACTGTGCAAAACTTTGAAGTTATATGCTGCAGATTTAACAAACAAAGGACGTGTTGTATAAAAAGAGCAACATTTTGTTTCTCAGACGTCTGATAATACAGCGGACAAGTAGCCAGCATGCGTGTTTATTAATGAAATGAACTTGGCATTACAATACTAACATAAAGCCAGATATGTATATTGGTACAGTGACAAATAGAAACTTGAGGGTTGTTTGACCGTGCATCTTCCTCATGAAATAAAGTGAAATGCCAACTTGATGCAACAAGGTCATTTTATTGATGTATTCTTAGCTTGACATGTTTCGGGTACATACGCCCATCATCAGGAGCATTAGATGTTGAGTTGCAGCATATGGTTTTCTGC
>Ga0136643_10008572_pt1 | contig 14963 bp, 3 predicted proteins | sample TergutLab28metaG_FD_96883 | JGI IMG/M metagenome (GOLD analysis project Ga0136643, IMG submission 96883) | Labiotermes labralis P1 segment gut microbial communities from Petit-Saut dam, French Guiana - Lab288 P1 (version 3) (version 3) | ecosystem: Host-associated > Arthropoda: Insects >... | reverse complement strand
TCTCAAAGTGCCCACGACCAAGAATAGCACAACCAGAGCAGGAGAGGATATGTGGTAATACAGAAAATAATATTTTTTTTTAAAAGAATAATGTTGTTGGGGGGGTGGTGGGGTGGTGGTGAAGAAGATAATTCCTAGAAAGAGGTAGGCTCAAGGTGGATCTGGAAGAGATATGTTAGTAAGATGAAAGAGTCTGACCTAGCGCAGGACTGTGTTCGGTGGCGGATTTGGTTATTTATGGTGCTGAATGTTCGATGTCTGATACCTCGCTGTAACGAATAACGCATCTCTTGCCTCTGTCCCTTTCCAGCATGCATTTACTTTGATTCGGCACTTTGGCTTTCTTTTGATGTTACCGGAAATTGAAGTTTTCGAAGCAACACGATTTTTAAATATCGCACAGATATATTTGAGACTTTTAAAGTGAAACATGCGTTACACAAGTTTGGGTAACTCCAGGAACAGTACTTTGGGAGCAGCTGCTATTTTTTTTAGCTAGTCAAGTGATTCCTAAGTTTTTATGGGGCCCAAAATTTTATTACCATATTCACCGTAAACATGTATGACTCCTGTTCTGTGCCAGCTGAATCCAGTCCTCAAATTCCCGTGCCAGTATTTGTGTATAAGTTATTTTAAAAAACTTAGTCATTGCATGAAGGTCACCAAATTTCTCATTACAACCTAATTCTCTGACTAACATTTTACATGTATTTCTCATGTCGCGTGTGCGTAGCGCATGCTGGACCCTCACGTAATCCTTGACGTGAGAACGTTAATGACAGGTACGTTTGTTTTAGATAAAATTACGAAGCATTTCTTTATGCATGATACAGATATATTCATAGGTTCTTGGGATTTTGTCTGCCAGTGGGGCAGATGGTTCTTCCATAATGATTTGATTACTGTGTTTTCCTTACACTGATGCAAGTTTTACAGGTGTGCAGGGCAAGTAGTTGGTGTCCCTCAATTAACTGTCTGATTCTGTGGTTGGATTATTGTAAAGGTGATAGTTCTGAATTACAGGAATGAGGAAAGATTCTTTGTATTGAATATCATTTAATCAACTGTAAAAATTATAAAATGGCAACAGGGCGCGTAACTTTCATCAGGAAAACATGAGGAAGGAGTTGGTTATGGCCTGCTTTATAGCACTCCGTACTTACCTTTAAAAATTGGAGAAGGCAAAAGAAGTCTTAACGAATGTATACGTTCGGCCTGTGGGTTGGGAATCTGATGTCATACCGCAGTGATCGTGTTCAAGAAACGACAACAATCTTGGAAGCAATATCCATATTCAAAGACGATCTGCAATCTGTGAAGACACTTTGCTATACAGGTGTGCGCCGCATAACGACGTTTCGGTCAACGACGGACCGCGTGTACGACGGTGGTCCCATAAGATTATGATATTACACTCGTAACATAATATTATAATGTTATATTGTAATTGTTGCCATTGTGTTACAATTGTCTAAAGTATTCAGTACAGCAACACGCTGTACGTGTTTGTAGCCTAGGAGCAGTAGGCTATATGTAGACTAGGTGTGTAGAATACTGTACTATTTGGTTTGTGTAAGTACACCCTATGACTTCCGCACAAAGAAGAAATCGCCTAACGACGCGTTTCTCAGAAGGTATCCCCGTCGTTCATCGACGCACATCTGTTTATATTTTTGGGAAATATTTGTGCGCGTGAGAGGTGTTGAGATCGTCCTGCAGTAGCACTGAGTGTTGCTGGACTTCCACGACATCCGTGTAGGGGACGTTTGTTGTAATTGTATGGTTTATCTCGAGGTTTCCCCAATGAAGTTCGGTGAACAGTGGCACCCCATTACATAGTATGGGGTCAGTGTATGCGCGTGACATGTTTCGATTTGTGTGCTTAATAAATGGTGGTATTTTGAGCAGTGACAAGCAACTGAAGCCGTCATTTGACCCGTCACGAGGAAACGAATTCGGAATGTTGCGGTAAGTACATTTCTGCACCAGAACTGCTTTTGAACTTTCCTGTCACAAGAAGTTTCGGAAATTGATTCTTGTCTGGTATTAGGCTGATTGGTTGTAATTGAATTGATAGATTATTTTTATCTTTTTTTTTAAATTCGAGTGTATTGGCAACAGTGCCATCTGAAATTTGACGAAAAAGTTAACCAGAATAAAAATGTTGAATATATTTCCGCAAGAACTCATCTGGCGTGGTCATACTGAGACAAGCTTTAATTTTATTCACGATATATGAATTTTTCTGCGTTTGAATACTAGAATATATGAACGTAGTATCCAGAAACAAGATGTCCAGTGCCAGGGTAACGTTACATTTTAAAACACCTTATGGTCAGATAGTCTATATGGATTGGTAGAACAATTGAACTAACTTTTCTTATGCTTGTGTTTTATTTTATTTTACTGTTACTTTCTAACTGCGTGGATGTTGTAGCTCAGAATAGGCCAAAACTAAGAGTGACTTGTTTTTATCTTAGTAATTAACCAACTTGATGCACAAAATTTTTGTTTTACAATAAGTTTATTTCATGCCTCTACATGTTTCGAGCACCATGTGCTCATCATCAGGAAGTCTAAATTGCATTACACAGCCTCTGGAATCATCACACTGAAACTGACCTCCTGATGATGATCGCATGTGCTCGAAACATGTAGAGGCATGAAATAAACTTATTGTAAAACAAAAATTTTGTACATCAAGTTGGTTAATTACTAAGATAATTATACTGAGATGCACGGTCGGTCAAACATCAAGAAATAAGAGTGACTTGTTTTTTTAACATGAAAAGACCGAAGGGAACTGAATGTAAACTTAAAAATTCTGCATTTTGACTGCATAGTGTGTTTAAGAAGTTTTTATTATTCCCGACAAATTGTGAGTATGTCTCTAAACAACATTAACTGACAGATCGTAGTAGCGGAGATGGTCTTTCTTTTCTGTCAGTTACGGTATAGAATTTTGTACGTAATATGTGTGACTTACAGTTTTCAAAGGGCAAGGGATCTAAAGTACAACATTGCCTATCATTTCCCGCCCATTTCAATAAAATTGTTGATATAGAATTTGCTGCAGATAAAATTAAATATATAAGTATAAAACGAAACAAAATCTATCAGTCGACTCATAATGTCGGCTCTAAATGAAATGGTTTATTTGCAAGGTTTGGCATTTTAATAAAGAAAAATCATACTAAAAATTGAAAAGAGATTCTTGATGAAATACGGGCATAAGGAATCATGTAAATTATTCTTATTGTTTATTTGTAATCTGCTGTTTTCCTTCCTACCTTGTAATAAAGCAGTCTGGTATATAAGAAGTATCCTTTCAGCATGTTAGGTGGTTTGGATCAAAAACATTGCCTTCTGTGTTGAGGGGAGAACGTAAATTGCAAGTGTTTGTTTACAAGGTGCCCAGAATAATGCTGGGACCTAAGAAGGATGAAACGAGTAATAAATTTAGGATACTTGGTGACGACCCAGTTCACAAGCCACACCCAGCAATTTGGCGCAGGCTGTGAAACTTGTGATTTGAATTCAGAACGTGTCGGCTCCTAATCCCAGCCGGGACACTGACTGTCCTCACTGATGGTCTGATGGGTTTACTCAGTACGCCCAACGAAATGTTCGAATAGGTCCCAAAGTTATACTACAGTCACATTTTTTAGCATATTCTCCAATTCTGTGTTCACCGATTACCTTTTCTTTCGACGGTATGTAATTCGAACAAATTCAGTCTCCTTGAAACAAAGGATTAACACAGAACGGTACGTAATATAGTATGAGACAGTGAAATGCAGTTTACGGTCGTCGAGCTTGCAGATAGGATGGAGGAGTTGAGAAAAATTTATTTGGAAAACTTTGTGTTAAAGTACAGCTGGAATATCGGAAAAGGGAAAGTAAGATATATTTAATATAAAGATGGAATTAGTGAGGTAGGTTATGAGGAAGGGCTGTGGTTAGAACTGGCTCGGGATCTTTGCTAGTGATAGGTTTTGATGCTGAGCTGTTTAACCGACGGATTTAGGTATTTGTTCGGGGAAAGCGGCGGTGGTTTGAAGGTACTGTCCTGTATTTTCTTGGAAAAGCTGACGACGACCACGAAGTACTGCAGTTATTATATACGGTTTCCTGGCCGGGAATAATTACCGAGACTTCTCGAATGATCAGGAAAACTGTCCTCCACCAGTAACTGTGTAACGAATTACAGGTATTCTTTTTGTATAAATCAATGTCTATAGTTTAAGAACTTTTCTTTAAAGGAGGAAAGTCATATTGCGAAAGAAAACGTTACGGGGAATCTGTTCTAATCTGCTTTAAACATTGAATAATACAGCTTTATTGGAGAGTGTTGTGTAGTGATGAGTTGTTTTCCTAAGTACCTCCAAGCAGAGACAATGTGCATTTACTGTCCTTTGCATATTACCATGGTCAGAACAAGCAAACAGTTGCGTGATGTCAGGCTTCCGTCGCTGTGCAAATGACGTCTTCGCTCTTATGTGTTGCTACGCAGCTTTGTTCGGTAGTTGGGTATTCATAGTGCATGACCCTTGAAGAATGGAGTGATAGGCTGTCCTGAAACGTCGATAATTAACTACCAGACATCGCTGCATAACCACCTGGAACAACGAAAACCTCACGTGTACAGTTGATAACATGTCACAATACGATAACAAAAATAAAAGGAAAAGCTAGGTAACACATTGGAAACCTGCTCTAGGTTAAACGGAATAATTCCTCACAAAATTGCCCCGACGTTGACGTGTGGAGGCGGAATGTGGAGTTACGTTCCTGCAGATCCTAAAACACATGGGAATTAGAATGAATGAGAAGGCATGTATAATTATTGAACTTGTCTGGACATTCGGTATTCAGTTGATTTCTGATAATGCCTATCGATTTCAGTAGAAAAAATAATTTTACGCATTCTTAATTATCGCGTATTATTTTTAAGGCAGTAAAAATTCAATTTTTGATGGAAAAACTGACGTAAATTCTTTTCTTCCTAATAAATTCATCACAGAAATTGAATAACGTGTAATTTAATCAAGCGTATGTGGGAGAAGTCGCATGATATGAGTATGTTTACTTATTGATTTCTGTATTACGGCCAATTACATATGTTTGTCATGTGTACATTGACGCACCCCTTTTGAATTGTGACGGAAATGCGACAGAAAGTTATGCGTTACAGAATGGAAGCGACCCTTTTACCGTCCTACTCCTGTGTAACTCCATAAAAGTGGCTGCAGCAGTACGCAATGTGTCAGCGTACCATTTCAGAGCGCGTTTATTATCTGTTCATATTTTCACCTCTAATCAGAACGGCTGATCGGTCCCAATGGCCGCGCCGTCTAATGCGTAGGTCTGCGGCCACTCGGCTGCTGGGATTGTGGGTTTGAATCCCATCCGGGGCATGGATGTCTGTCTGTTGTGAGTGTTGTGTGTTGTCAGGCAGAGGTCTCTGCGACGAGCTGATCAGTCGTCCAGAGGAGTCCCACCGGCTATGGTACGTCGTTGTGTGTGATCTAGAAACCTCACGAGTGAGAAGGCCATAACCCATGTTGGGCCGCAGCGCCACAACACCAAAAAAAAAATCGGAATGGTTGAAATTTAATTGTACATTATTTTTTCAATACATTTGCACATAATCAACAGAAAATGTGAGGCATTTCTCGTATCTTAGGACGGACCTTTCTATTCCCCGTAGATAGAAGTTCATGCCACATGTTTTCAACCATCATATCACGACTTTTTCTAACTTGCTATCATCTTTAAATTTGTGGCAAAGACAATTTTTTTCCTCCGGGGCTGAAAACAGATGAGAAATTCTCCTGACGTAATCGCATTGAGTGTTAGGTCCTGTAGATATGAAATTACACATCGCCATATGAATTTATTTTTTGACAGACACTTGCATATTGAAAAGGAAGACAAAGGGTTGTACGAAGAATGGTTTCGTGGGGCCTAACTCTATTCGAGACATCGATATTTAGTTACGGTGCGCCTGGCAGACAGCCTGTGCAAGGAAATCTACGAAATGCTGAGTGGAATAAATGAAATAAACCGACATTGAAAATCGTGCACTGCGTCGTGCAGTGAGGAGATGTTACAAGTGCGTTCCTTACTTTCTGAACTTTGCGGGGTTTCGTGATACTAGAACAAGTATATTGTTACTAACGATCGTAAAAGAAAGTACGGCCCTTCTTCTACCGGTTTTTAGGCGCTTTCGAAAAACTGCGAAAATCGGCTATTATCTTTTTCATATCCGTCTGTCCGTATGCAACAACTCGGCTCCCACTGTACAGATTTTCATGACGTATGATATTTGAATACTTTTTTTCGAAATTCTGTACATAAAATTAAAGTTTAATTAAAGTCTGACAAGAATAACAAATACTTTACATGAAGACCGATGCACATTTTTGATCAGTTCTTCTTAGAACGAGAAATGTTTCAGAAAAATTTTGAAGAAAATCTCAACAAATTTTACGTTCAGTAACTTTTTTTTTTCGAAAATAGTGCCATTTGTGAGATAATGTGGAAAAATATTGTAGAGCCGCGGGGGTTCACAGACGGCAATGTGCCTGCTGGATACCTAAGCTACAAACACACATTCACAATATGTAACACGTATCGCCCTTCTACTACAACAGTGGTTGCACGAAAGCGCCTCAATGTTAGGTTGAACGTACACTTGCTGTATTGTTTTTAAATTCAGTAATTCTCTGTAGCATTATGTACAGAGCTCTTGCATTGAATTTTACCCATACCGGACAATAAATGTAGAAATCACAGACAGGATTTTTTTTGACGGCCATAGATATGGAAGGACTTGCACTCCACTGGGTGTACCGAAACTCACAATGATATAATGAGTGTTTATGAACACTCTCTGAACGGAATTTTACCCAAATCAGAGGAAGAATGTAGAGAATGGAGGCAAAATTTCATGTAGGTTTTAATATGATTTTCTCTGAAACCATTTTCAGGAAACTCACTTTTGCTGGACGGCGTCACGTAAATATTTCCTGTAAAAAAAATCGGTCCAGAAGTGTAGGAATTGCGAATAGAAATCCATCTACACTTTAACTGAAAATGTGACTGTCACTGCCCTGTGTTTCACGAAACTCCAAATTACTCGGCTTTTTTTTAAAGAACTGTAATTTCATGAAAATCCGACAAGTCACTGACACTAAGTCGAAGAGAGCAGACAAACGTGCTCTTACCATAAGGCGTTCTTTGTCGGTACAGAGTGTCTAAATCGTGCGCCGTTATGTGACAATACATTCGGAACTCGAGATTTTGTATTTTTTTTGGAAACAGAGAGGCTCGTTAGGAGATCGGAGTACTTACTGTAACAATTCCATTAGTGGTACAGAATGTTTTTGATTGCATCTCACACGTTATATTTGTTGCATATACTGTACATGATTCACAATAGACGGAGGAAATGATGTTATGTATTTGTAATTTATTTAAAGGCACTGTCGGTAACGCAGATCAAATAGCATCGACTAACAGGAGGATTGACACTTTAGAGGCAATGGCAACTATATGTACCAGCTGCTTTTAACAACAAGAATCTTTGAATTCTCCCAGAGAGCTTAATAATGTGTTCTGTATGATTCCCAAGACGAAATCTGATTGTTTTCCTAAAAGCCGTTAATTGATCGGGCTGTATGATGGAGAGGGACTGAGTTCTCTGTAAGTTAGGCAGGGAACTTTTGTAGTGTTTAGTGTAGATGGACGTGGGCATTCAAGTGAGTAATGAACTGGAACAAGAGGGAAAGCTGACGTGGGCTATTATCCCGGGATTTGCCAGAATGGCAGAGAAGCCATGAAAAACCTCTGTCAGGACGAGTCACTTCCGGCACGAAATTTGAATCAGTGAACACTCGAATGCGAAGGGGGGATTTTCTCCGCTTGATCGTAAGGTGAGGTGAGAAAATATTGGTTGATTCATTGTTTGTTCCTCTCTTTTGCCTTGGCTTCGCTTGTGGTTTGTTTTGTTGATGTTACCTTCTTGTTGTCTTTGTAAATGGCTAGTAGACCGCTAATGCACGACGTAAAAGAAAGAATTAGTTTATGATTGTTACTGGTATTATTATCGTATCATTACAATTTGTACTGATAGAATAATTTGACGTTCAGGTGATCGTGCCTCGTGATAAATTCCTATAATAAAACCAACTTGATGCACTAATTTCTCAAATTCATGTTTGGAATAAAAGTCTACATGTTTCGGACAGTTCCTCTGTCTAACATCAGGAGTTTTTCACTGTACACACAATAATGGTATATGTCATACAGGTTTGCTGACAGCTTGCGAGCAGGATCAGGAAGGAGTTTCATCCTGATTGAGAAATTAGTTCATCTAGTTGGTTTTATTATAAGAACTGGTGGACTAGTTGTTGTCAGCATTTTATGTTTCTTATCTGTGCCGTTGTCACACAATTCATTCCAGTAATGTATTAATACAGGGTGATTCAGGAGGTAAGGTCAGGGGTAATATTTCAGAAATAGAAACACGTTAATGCGAACTTCTTACTCACATTGGTCGGTACTATCACGTTACAAAATATTGACTTTCCTTCTCAGTTACTCTGTATAGTTTATGTGTATACGTGTTACAGTACTTCGGAAAATCTGCGAATGGTAGCGCTCGCTGCCCTTGCAATGCGTTTGGAAGAAAGTAAATCCAGTCACCGGTTTCACTGGGGAATATTACGTCGTTAGTAGCTGCTGGAAGTCACTATTTGTGTCAAGTAAATGTATAAAAATGATCATTGATCATTAATAATATTTTCTTTTAAGCACAAAGTACACTGAGAAATTTTTGGTTTTGCAGATGTGCTGGCGTATCACGCCATGTTGACTGGTAATTAGTTAAACGACGTTTTGTCAGAGCTATATGCCTCCAGCTTCAGGGTCAAGTACTTTTATTGAACTGCTTAAGATTGAAGGGGAAGGAAACACCTTCGATCGAAACGTCGGTAGCTGTTTGCCAGTAGAGAGGGTGAAAACTTCCAGAAGATTTTAATTTTTATAAACTACAATGTTTATTATTTTCGAAGGATAAATCTTTTGATACGTGTAAGTTGCACAAAATTTCTGATGTGAGACAAAGACATTCGCTCTTCTGGGGATGTTACACAGCGTGGATTGGTAGTTAGTTACCAGCGTTTCGGCACAACCTATCCATTCGCAAAAGTCCTTAACTAACTACCAATCCACGCTGCGTAAGATCCTTGAAGAACGAATATCTTGTACACGGCGGCAGAAGCCTCAAACCCCGCACGGCGTTTGCTGTTATGAGCCTTGTTGCACGTGTGTACGAGGGCAATTCAGTAAGTAGGTTACAAATCGTGATTGAAATGAATCGAATGGTGATAATGACATACAAACAACATTTATTTTTCAACATAATCTCCATACAAATTTAAACACTTGTCCCACCGTTTCACAAGTCCCTGGAAACCTGTGGCGTAAAATTATTTCGGTTGCTGTCGGAACCACGCGTGCGTTCGATGTTCGTCTTCGATACTTGTCCGCCCTTCTGAGAACTTCTGCACCCAATTATGGACTGCCTGACGCGACAGGCAATGTTCACCGTACATGGGCAGAATTTCTTTGTGGATATACTTTGCTTCCATATTTTTTGCCCACAAAAAAACGCACAACGCCACTCTGTACTATCGTGGTACATGTATTCAGGGGCGCCGCCATCTTGTAACAGCTGCTACGTCTGTACAATCATGCGCATACCGATCGTTGTGCGTCACAATAAAACTAGATAGTGCTGCTATCTAGCGGCGACAGTTTCTCGCACTTAATAAAAGAACGTATGTCGCAACTTGGATTTGTAACTTACGTATTGAATTGCCCTCGTATATTACAAATCTAAACCCACTAAGTGTGGACATGTCTTACAGATAAATCTGTATGTGTGAATGTGTCCCTCGATATTAACATGTATTTTGAAGCAGCTGTGCAGTATGGAAAGTGCATGCTGTATGTCTCAACCTATTGCGAACACCATTAGTTACTAATAATTACCAGTCAATGTACATTGTACAATGTACAGTTTTTCTACATTTACGATACAAGTAGGTTAGTGTTAGCAATAATTGGTATTCCTACAGTCGGTGTTACGTATAACAAATTTAATTTTCAACCACCTCCAGCCTTAATGCTCGTACTATGTCCGATTGCAAATTATTTCCCACACAGTGTCATAGCCAATTCCCTTATATCTCCTACTTTTATGGGGATACACGATAACACATTTGCTTGAAGCACTGCGCTGCAATTCGGAAGGTCGCGGGTACTATTCCGGATGGGGTCATCGGGATTTTTCATTGACATATTCCTTCCTGTCGCACATAGCCCCTGGGGCTAAATCATCCCATAAGATAAATGAGTACCAAGGATATCCCATGGGGGTAAGGCTGGCCACCTTACCACCTTCATGTCCCGATTTTGTAGGAATTCTGGGAACCTCAACCTCTTGGAGCCGTAAGGGCATGTCTTGTCGGTAGTTGGATAGCTTCAACGTCCTTCTTTTGTATTATGTTCTCAGCAGAATATACATTCCGCTATAATTACAACACACTGCGCTCCCATCGTGTCTCCATTTGTGTTTGCCTACGTGCTTACGTACGTAATATACGTGATGCACGTTCGAATATCGGCCTCTATGACGTGTCTCGACTGAATTGCTCAGTGTATTGGCTGTTTTCTAGATATGTTGCTCGTATCTTTTACTGTAGAATGTGCTGTGTGGCCTAACGTCTCTTCTGGTAACCAGTTTGTTTTCCGCGCATTTGTGGGTCCGTTATATTGACTTTCCTTTCCCTTTCCCATCTATTTTATGGGAAATGTGTGGGTTTGAAGTGAAACCACTTCATTAAAATAATCGCCACACACACAGTGTTTGTGCGTGCAGAACTTTGAACGGATGTATTTATAGTCTGCAATTTCATGTCGGGCACACATAGCTGTAGATGTTTCGGAAAGCGTCTTTCTCGGAATTTGAATAGTTTAATTTAAAATTTAGATAATTGAAAAGGCTCTTATATAAATGAATTGCATACTTTTCCATGTGTTTTATTAAATACGTACCACCTCTTATGTGAGAGCGGTGGTAGAGTCTGATGTTTTGTTAGAAGCGGCGTGAGTTTCAGATGAGTGTTGAGGCTCACCCCCTGAATTTTCCTCCAATTCATATTGGATTTGAGGCTGGCAGGGCACGAGGGTTAGTCTGAAAGCGGTGTAGAAGCGGAAGATTCCCCTAGCCTGATAAAGTGCTAGGCGTACTCGTATGTCACTAAATTTTCTTTCCGTATTATATTTAAAGACCTAAGGCAAAACGTATGAAGGACCATAGTCATATGTGTTGATTTATGTGGGCTTGGAACTTTGTGTCTCAGTCTAAGGAAAGAATATTTTTAAGAGTTTTCAAAACTAGGTTTCTGAGTAGGACAAAAACCAGATGAGGGACATTTGACAGGACGAGATATATTAACCTGAGGATGGGACATCACTGTCGAAGCATGAGGTGGGATGAAAAATTTTTATAGCCTTGCACTTTGCTTTAGTAATGTCAGTTCGTCCGATCCACAAGTCACATTTCCATGTTCGAGTTCCAGGGACCCCCACCAGAGGGCATGTGACGTCGTTAGGCTGAACTTTGGAGTTACACGCCATCAGATGGCAGCGGATGCCAATACAACGAATTCGTCTCACGAATGCGCATATGATATATAAAATGAGATTTTATGCTTCAAGTTTCGCCGGGCGTGCGGTACAATATACACGCATACAAGTTACTGGGTTTTTACTCAAACTGCGGACATCACTACGAAGGTATAATACACACAGAAACGCACACAAACATACTTTTCTTGTTTCCGCGGTACGTAAATGAGTGTGCCTAGCCTGCCCGGGTCCCCGGCCACCAGCAGACTAATATTCACTTAACTTTAGTTTTCGTAGAACATATAACACGGTTGCCAGACATGAACGGATCTAAGAGTTCCATAAGAGGTAGTAATGTTCCTGGCCAGTTTTTGGACTACGACTGGTCATCGTTGAGTTGTTTTACAAATTACAATAATAAGAACTTGCAAGACGTTATCACAACAACCGACGTCTCGACGAATCTTGGCACCTTTATCGTCAGCATCAAACATGCCAATTAGCTATTACTCTGATTTCTTGGACTGCTTTACCTCAAAGATGAAGACACAAGTATGCTTTAGAATGCAGGGAGCTGCTTCTCCAATGACACGGCTTCACAATCTACAAGGCGTTAATATTCAACTTGGTATTTCACAGACGACCATGTCATAGATGAAAATGTATTAATTATTCACAACTTTGAATGATGTACCCAAGATATGTGTGTGAAACTTCGTTAAGGTTCGTAACGCACTATAGTCAAATGGCCTGTAGCAACGATTCGTAGAGACTTGCTGCCTCTGTCTTCACGGTAGAAGTCTTCGTCATATCAATTACAAGTATGGCATCAGTGTTAATTTTTAGGTTACTTCTAATAGTTATACCTGTTAAGTGGAAGATTTGAACGTACGTAATTAAATTATGTATTCTTTCAATAACTAGTTATATTTGCCAATAAATGCACGCAATACGATATAAATCATACATACACCGTTGAAAGTTGGTACATGTTTCGGCTCCGAGGTGCCATCCTCGGGGAGTTACAGATACAAATCAGTATAAGCATGAATACCTTGGTAGCGCAGTTTCCCATGATAGTTGATGTGATAATCCTTTGCATTTTTAACTTCCTGAGGACGGGAGCTCGATGTCGACGCATGTGGTAATTTTCAGAGACCTATGTACGATTTATATCTTATTGTGTTCATTTGTTGAATATAATTGATTATAAAAATAATCCACGGAATACACAATATAAATTATGTATTTTGTCATAATGCACTGTAGCACTTTATCGTGACTGCACTTCTACAGACATACTTGAAGTGTTACAGTGAAAATAATGTCTTTGGCTGTAGTTTGTTGTGTCATTAGTTATATGAAAATGGAGACGTGTTTATGCGAAATTCAGAAACCATGAGCGCGAATAATGTTGTAGAGTGACTTTCTTATTATTGAATCTCAATTATAAAACACTAAGTAACTTTGAAGAAAACGATTCCAAGAAGCGAAGCTTTGTATTAGCGCACACTGGATGCGAAAATACCTACTTAATTTTTTGAAACTCCTTTATATTTTAAAAAGCGCCATTCCTATTACGCATATTGTGTGTAATGCTTTCTTCGGTTTTGTTCCTATCAGTAAGTTATGACATTCTGAGTCAAGCATAACTTCCGTAATAAGTTGTAATAAACGGCGTGTTACATTCTAAATGTATTGCGCGACATTGTACCCATTGCGTAAACAAATGTGTCACAAATTACGCTTGAGATTCGAATACAAAAGCAACGCCACAACGTAATTTCGTATCAAAAATCTCCACTGTAAAATTTATGTTTTCCTCGAGGGCTATTATTTTTTGCAGATCCTGTGTTTTGAATGTACGTTAGGCCTATGGTATAATTGATTTATTGTATGGTATGGTACAACACGGTGTCAAAACTCCTGTAACAATGAAGAAATAAAGTGTAACATTATAGAATACAGGCGTTATTTTACAAATCCATATATTCATATTCTCTTTTAGCCCACTATTTCCTGAAAAGGAGATTAAGAAGTACAGACGGAAAGAATGAGGCAAGTTCTGTAGGTAGGACATACCTGACCCAAGATTTCTTAAGAAATGTGTGCTACAAAAATACTGGGACACTTCTAGAATATTTATGCGTGTGTAGACTCTAGGCCTACATACGTACGAGTTTTTGTGTGTCGCCGCTAGAGGATGGTTAAGATAGTAACACAGAGAAAACAATTTTTTAAGAATATACAAAAAAACAGGAGATACTTGGAAATGACAGTGACATGTCAAAATAACGTTTGCATTCATGGTGAAATTAAAATAAGATTGAATTCAAGGAATGCTTGGAAGAGTGGGTTTTGTAATCTGCATAACGTAAGTAATAAACGAAGTAAGTGGAAGGGAATATTTGTAGAAAACGCATTGTTCCCTCAGTTGGTGAAAAACTTTTCCACAGTTTGTGAAAACCGAAGGTTATTTACCGTATATACAAGCCCGCCACCTCTCCCTATATTCAGACAAATCAAATCCCCACTCTCCGATCTTTTTTTTTTTTTAATGATCCATTCGATTCCTATCGTGCCACCTATGCCTAGGTTTTACGTCTGAAATTTCTCAACTTGTCTGCAGTTATTTGGCTTTAAACATGGTCCCATCGCAGCGCAGCCTGCTTCCATTGATCTAAAAATTTTTGACATAAAATAGTAAAAATATTCGTGAAGTGTTTTGTCTTTTTTTATGGATTTTTAGAAATTGTTGCCACTTTAAAAATAACAAAGATCGAAGCAGTTTAGGAGAAACCGGGGTGGGTATTTGAACGTAATGTAGAGACCCTAACAAAGACATATAAAATTAGATAAAGGAGAACTCTGTGGTTTTGATTCCTTCATCATATACCGTTAGGGAGTTCGTATAAAAGAAGAGGACAACGTTAGAAGATACAGTATAACACTCGCGAAGAAGACGAAAATCATTTCCATTCTGGTTCAGTTCATTCTAACAATACATTCTTCTTGTTCTTGAGAGTTGGTTTTCACAAGACGCATCAAAATTATGTAAATTTTAGTGACTGGGTACCGCACGGGATGTAGGACGCATAAAAAACTCTGGGCACAATCATCATCATCATAAACATCAAGGATTTGACCCTTTGATCCGTTCCGTCTCCAGAGTTACAGCTGCTCGCGCCAACGCTTCTTCGGTCTTCCAATTTTTCTCCTTCCTTGTGGTCTGTAGTGATATGATTTCAAAGGGATTCGGTTTT
>Ga0136643_10008571_pt1 | contig 14963 bp, 16 predicted proteins | sample TergutLab28metaG_FD_96883 | JGI IMG/M metagenome (GOLD analysis project Ga0136643, IMG submission 96883) | Labiotermes labralis P1 segment gut microbial communities from Petit-Saut dam, French Guiana - Lab288 P1 (version 3) (version 3) | ecosystem: Host-associated > Arthropoda: Insects >... | reverse complement strand
TCAAGTGTATAATTAAAACCACAAAGAAAGGCGTAACAAAGGTACAAAAAAAAGTTGAATGTAGCAAGAGCTGTTGTATTCAACACGTAATTTTTTCACGAAAGCAAAAAAAGCCGAATCTTCCTGCGGTGCTGACTTTTCAGCGAAAGAAGAAGAACAAAAGATTATAAACAAAAAAACAAAAATAATTATGAAAAATTTCAAAGAATTTGGAACTCTTCTAACGAGAGAGGAGTCCAAGGAAATCAAAGGTGGTTACGACTCTATGATAGTAGTTGGAGGGAAAGAAGACGGCGGCGGCGCTAGTGCAACATGTAGTGCTCAAGCGTGCCAAAAGGGACTTGAATGCAAACTTGCTTTTGGATCACCAGGTGTGTGTAGGTATTACGAGGGGAGTTGTGGCTGTTTTAGTACAGCACTTCCTTAAATGTACCGAAGGGGTTATCCTTGAAATAACCCCTTCTTTTTAAAAATTAAAACCAATCGTCACTTATGAAACTATTCCTAACACTACTCCTCTTACTGCTAAGTGTAACTTTACATGCAACAAAAAACATGAACGTGGTTCGTATCGAATTTGAAGGACACCGATACGATAGTTTACGTCTAATCCTTTTTTTGGATGACAGACAACATGAATCCATTAGTGGTCTTTCCGAAGATGGTTCCTATTGGATATTTTCCTACCCTGATAGCCTATACGATTACATCAGTGATACCTATCTTTCTACGCCCGGAACAGATTTTGTGAGACATCTCATTAGATTTAGTCTTGTTTTGCAAGATGATACGCTGATGGCAGGCCGTTATTTTTTTGGAAGACCTTCTTCGCTTGTTAAAGCACGCTACGTCGAAACAATAACACACCCTAATATACCTATGATAAGGCGTGGAACAACAGACGATGTAATACTTGGAACCATTATCTCAGACGATTTTGAGATTTCTACAGATGACCAAGATTTAATATCGTCCATGAAAATAATGCATTATGGATATGGGTATTATACTGAAGAACTTACTTACGAAGAAATGATGCAGCAGGATATGGATTTTATTAGGCAATACCCTAATTCCCGAAGGAGGATAAGTCTTCTTTCCAGCAATATGGGTTTGTACAGATCAAAAGATGATATTGCTAAACTATTCAATCTTTTTTCAGAAGAACTTCAACAATCTTTCTATGGGCAAAAAGTTGATAAATACATCACACGACGTGATACAGTATTTAAAAATCAAATGCTTTCTGCTTGGGATACCGACATGCCCGAGTTAATCGTGCAAGATTCTTCCAAATTTAATTTGATTCTTTTTTCTGCTTCGTGGTGCGGTCCTTGTATGCGTCAAATACCTATTGTAAAAGAAATCTACCAAAATTTGGGAGATAAACTAATCATGACTTACGTTTCGCTGGATCATGAACGAACTGTTGAAAATTGGCGAGAAAAGATGCATACACACAAAATCCCTTGGCGAAGTCTTATGGTTTTGACTGAAAAAAAGGACAAGGCGATACGTGATGATTATGAAATTTTTGGCGTTCCACATGCTATACTGGTGTATCCAAGCAGTATGAAAATGGAAAAATTAGATCTTTGGAAGGAAGAAGATAGACAGCGGTTGTATGAATTGGTGAAATAATACCTAAAAAATGTAAAATTCATGAAATTAAATATATTCAATTTACACGAGTATGATTCCGGTATCGTTATAGAATTTCTCAAAAAACTCCAAATAAAAGTAACTGCTCATACGGTAGATGAAACATTGCAACAACACCCCGACTATCCAAGCATTCTCAGTATTGGCGATAGTCTGAAAAAATGGGGTGTAGACAATGTTGTCGTTAAAGTGGAACCGGAAAAATTATCCGAACTTCCGTTTCCGTGCATTGCACATACAAAAAGTTGGAGTTTTATCATTATAGACACAATAGATCAAACTCATGTACACTATACAGATGGGAAAGGTAAAACAGCTTCAATTCCTTTGGATGATTTTTTGGAAAAATGGTCGGGTGTTGTGCTATTAGCCGAAGCAGGCGAGCATGCAGGTGAAAAGAACTACAAAACAAACCTCCGAAAAGAAAAAATTTCAGCCTGTTTTTCGTGGGGATTATTGTTATTTCCTTTCCTATTGGGTGCTTTCGCCATTGCGAATAATGCATTATCAGAAATTTCGGGATATAGTTTTTGGGGCTTTTCGTTGCTCATTCTTCTGAAGTCGCTGGGTGTTGTTGTATCTGTGTTATTGTTGTGGCACGAGATAGACAAAAACAATCCTGTTTTGAAACAAATCTGTACGGCAGGCAAGAAAGTAAACTGCGATGCCATTTTGAGTTCGAAAGCATCGCAAGTGTTTAGTTGGCTCAGTTGGAGCGAGGTTGGGTTTTTCTATTTCGCAGGCGGGCTTTTGGCGCTGTTGTTTGCAGGTAGTCAGACGTCTTCTGTATTAACCATTTTGGTTTGCATCAATATCTTGGCTCTGCCTTATACAATTTTTTCTATTTTCTACCAATGGCGCATAGCCAAGCAGTGGTGCATGTTGTGTTTGACGGTACAAATTCTATTGGTGGCAGAATTTTTGGTTGCGTGGTTGAGCGGAAGCGTTGGAACGTTACGAATTACTTATGATTTTTGGATTCAACTGATGCCAAGTTTTCTGATTCCGCTGGCTCCGGCTTTTTTGTTACCTGTGGCTATTTGGTATGCCATCAAACCGCAACTTTTGGCTGCTCAGCAAGGGAAAAGAGATTTTAAACGATTACAACGCATCAAGTATAATCCCAATGTTTTTCAGGCTTTGGTGCAAAGACAAAGGCAGATTACAAGCGATGTAAAAGGCTTGGGTATTACCTTAGACAATCCGCAAGCAAACACACATCTGATCAAAGTTTGCAATCCATATTGCGGACCCTGTGCCAAATCACATGAAATTATTGATGATTTGATGGAAACCGTTCAAGTAAGTGAGCAAATTATTTTTACTGCCATCAACGAGGAAAACAATCCTGTAACTTTAGTTGTCAAACATTTATTAGCGATTGCTGCACGAAATAACGAGAGCCTCACGAAAAAAGCATTGGACGATTGGTACGGTGCAAAGGAGAAAAACTATGAGATTTTTGCTGCTCAATATCCGGTAAGCAAAGAAGAGTTAGATGATCAGACTACAAAAATTGATGCAATGGCAAAGTGGTGCGATGAAACAGAAATTTCCTTTACTCCAACGATTTTTATCAATGGATATCAGCTTCCCGATACGTATTGGGCAGATGATTTGAAGTATTTTTTAGAAGAATGAGAAACAGCATGCCAAAAATAGCAAACAGATGTCTCGCTTCGCTCGACATGACAGTTTATAGTTCGAGACAGGGGGATTGTAGGGGCGAGGCATGCCCCGTTAGGTGTAGGATGGAATCGCCGCCGGACTATCAGCGTTGCAACCTCAGTCCAACGGGGTGGGGGTGAAGCATGCTTCACCCCCACTTTTTTGTAACTTGGCAGAGATACTTTTGCCCTTACAGGTTATCTCACAGCTCGAAACATTCGTTTCCAACGGATTTTTCCCTGAAACCATTTTTTGTCTTTGTCTAACGAAAGCCACGTGAATTTGGGTTGTCCAACAACGTGGTCTTCGGGAACAAATCCCCACATACGTGAATCGGCGGAGTTGTGGCGGTTGTCGCCCATCATCCAATAATAATCCATTTTAAATGTGTAGGTATTGGCTTGTTGTCCGTCAATAAAAATTTGACCGTTTTTGATTTCCAAACTATGGTCTTCGTAGGTTGTAATGATGCGATGATAGAGCGGTAAGTTTTCAAGCGAAATTTCAATCGTTTGACCCTTTTGAGGAATGTATAGCGGGCCGAAATTATCCACATTCCAAGGGAAACGCTCGTCATGAGGGAAAACACGTCTGTCGATCTTCTTTTCGAGATAGATTACTACATCTTCAACGTTTGGGAATTGCCTTACTTTGTCAACCATATCACTTGTCAAAGGCACAGTTCCGTGGGCAAACAAGGTGGCCACATCTTCATTTGAGACGCCTATTTCGCGCCATCTTGTTTTCGGAATAATGCGAGGATCCGGTAAAATTTGATAATTAAACTGCGTAAATCTCGGATTATTTTCTAATGTTCCGTTGATGTAAATTTGTTGATTGATAACTTGCAACGTATCACCGGCAATGGCAACACATCGCTTTACAAAATTTTCGCGCTTGTCGACCGGACGCACTATGATCTCACCAAATCTAGCTCTGTTGCGCCAAACCTCGTCTCTGCCAAACTCTCGAATCAATGAATAATAATCTGCAGAACTTTGATAAACCGTCGAAACCGTATCTCCAACAGGGAAATTAAACACTACAACATCGTTGCGCTGTACCGTTCTGCGCTGAAAAAATCGACGATAATCCAACTGAACGGCATCAATATACGACCTTCTATCTGTAAATGGCAACGTGTGATGGACAAGTGGAAACGCAATCGGTGTTTGCGGCATTCTCGGGCCATACGCCAATTTGCTGACATACACAAAATCGCCGATTAACATGGATTTTTCCATTGATGAGGTTGGAATTGTATAATTTTCAAAGAAAAACATCCGAACAATCGCTGCTGCAAACACGGCAAAAATAATTGTATCAAACCAATCGCGAGCTACGCTTTTTTTGAACGGTGGCAAGTCTTTCGGTTGAACATAAACTTCTTTTTTTACAAAAACCAAATACGGAAAATACAGAAACGGCAACACCGCTGCACTAAAATATTCCCATATCGCATTCCGTTTGAAACCAACCGAAAGCTCCACAAAAAGCAGCATCAACACAAAGAAATTGATGAACGGAATGCAAAGTAACAATATCCACCACCAAGATTTATTCGTGATTTTTATCAGTATCCACAAATTCCAAGGCGAGATGATGGCTTCCCACCATTTTCTGCCTTGTTGTTTGAAAATAACGCAAAGACTGGCGATGATTGGGGCAACGATGATTAGGATGAATAAGATTTGTGTCATAATTTTTATTTTTTGGTTCTTGTAGAGGCGGGTTTTATAACCGCCCCTATTGGGCAACCGCAAGGGTTGCCTTTACAGTTTAACATATCAGACATGGTGAAAACTCCTATTTTCCCGATCAGCCATTCCGCCGCACAAACAGCGCCTTTTGCGAAACCTTCACGGGATTTGGCTTCGTGTTTGATTTCGATAGTATCTTCGGCAGACTCATAACGAATTTTGTGAATGCCGAAAACTTCATCTTCGCGAATAGATGTTATGTTTGAAATCTCCAATGGATAATGTGGCAATAAATCTTCGACTAAAGAAATCGCTGTACCGCTTGGTTTGTCGAGCTTTTGCAAATGATGGGTTTCTTCGATATGCACGTTGTAATCGGGAAAATTTTTCATCATTTGCGCCAAATGTTTGTTCAATTCGAAAAACAAATTCATGCCGATACTGAAGTTTGACGCATGAAACAGAGCTTTTTGGTGGTGTTTGCAATACGAAAAAACGCCTTCTTTTTGTTCGTTCCATCCGGTTGTTCCAACCACAATCGGAATATTCAAATCGAAACATCGAAACATATTTTTCACAACGGTTTGCGGTGTTGAAAATTCAATGGCAACATCAGCTTGTTTTACTTCATTCTTTAAATGTTTCCAGTCATCGTCATAATCGATTTTTGCAACAATAGTATGGCCTTTTTGCAAAGCCATTTTTTCGATGGTTTTGCCCATTTTGCCGTATCCGAGTAGTGCGATGTTCATTGATTTGGGCGGGCGAACCCCGCCCTTACATGGTGATTATTTTTGTTTTTTGTCGTAGGGGCGCGGTTTGCGCGCCCACATGGTATCATTTTAGTGTAAACGTTAATCGCAATCCGCCCTGCATCGGCAGTCGTTGATTTTGGAGTGCGTAATTAGAAAAATCAGTCGATGTGTAAGGTTGTATGCGCAAAGATAAATTGTCGCTCACGTCAAACGTTGCCAAATGCGCAAATACACAGGCATCAACGATATTCAGAATGTACAACAATCCCGAAAAAATATAGATTAATTCGATATTTCGGCGATAATATTCTCGCATGCTTAAAATCTGATCCGTACTATAAGGCAGGAAATCAGGGTTTGGAATGAAATTCGTATCTCCCGATATTCGACCGCGATATTCTTTTTGAAAAATATTGCGTTCTCTTACATTCATGTTGTGAAAGTATAACAGTGTAGCACCACCGCCGTAAATAATGGGAACTTTCCACCATTGTCCGTTGTAAACCTGCCCCGCGCCGGGAATTGCAACAGAAAGCCATGTTGCAACTTTTGGGTTTTTCTCTCTGGGTAAGGCAAACGACCTATTTCTCGAAGAAATTTGAGTGGGTTCTGTATTCAGTTGCGCATCTCTTCGAACTGTCGGAGGTGGTATAACAACATCTTCAACAACAGGTTCTATTGTGGTTTCAACTACGGTATCAACAATAGTTGCCGTATCTTGTGAAAACCCTATAAAATTCAGTACACACAGAAACCCAATGAGGCTCAATTTTATGATGTTTACACTGTTCAAAACAATTATTTTAACATCGAAATAATGCGTTCAAAATCTTCTTGGGATTGAAATTCGATGATGATTTGTCCTTTGCCAGTTTTCGAAAATTTGTATTTGACCGGTGTTTCTAATTTTTGCGACCATTCGTCGTGTGTTTGTTCCAACTTATCGGAAATGGTGGATTTGCTTGTTTTCTTTAGTTTTTCAGGTGTTTCGGAAGGTTGCTGACAACGTTCCTCCACCTGGCGAACCGATAATTCTTCTTTCAAAATTTGGCGTAAAATTTCAATTTGCTTTTCCTCGTTTTCCAAGGAAATCAAAGGTTTGGCATGTCCCATTGAGATATCTTCGTTTTGCAAGGCTAATTGAATTTCGGCAGGAAGTTTGAGTAAACGCAAATAGTTGGCTATAACCGGACGACTTTTCCCCATACGTCTGCTTAACTCGTCTTGTGTCAGATCTTGAGCATCAATCAAGGCTTTGTAGGTGAGGGCAATTTCTATCGGATTTAGATTTTCACGTTGAACATTTTCCGTAACTGCCATTTCCAACGTTTGTATGTCGGTGGCTACACGAATGTAGGCTGGTATGGTTTTCTTACCTGCAATTTTGGCCGCACGAAAACGGCGTTCTCCGGAAATAATTTGGTATCTACCTTGATTTTTGCGAACTGTAATCGCCTGAATAATACCTACTTCGCGAATAGAGTCTGCTAATTCGTTAAGTTCGATATCCGAAAAGTCTTTTCGCGGATTTTCCGGATTAGTGTCAATATCGTGGATTGAAATTTCTGCAAAACTTTCAACGATGTTAGTTTCGCGAATACTGGGATGCTGTTTTTGGGGATTTGTAGCCTCAATATTTCCTATTAAGGCGGCTAAACCTTTACTCATTGCCGGTGTTTTACTCATGTTCGGAAAGTGTTTTATCAGCGTTTTTTATATGTGTTAAATCGTTTCTTTGCAAGATTTCTCGAGCTAAATTGAGGTAGTTTACAGCACCTATTGCTTGAGCATCGTGTTCCAAAATACTTTTACCGTGACTTGGCGCCTCTGCTAATTTGGTATTTCGATAAATCATGGTATCAAAAACTAACTTTTCTAAATGTTTTTGAACATCTTCGACGACGTCTTTAGCCATACGTAAGCGCGAATCATACATTGTCAGCAAAACGCCTTCAATAGTTAGGTTTTCGTTAAACTTGTCCTGTATAATTTTCATTGTGCTAAGCAATTTACCAATCCCTTCGAGTGCAAAATATTCACATTGTACGGGGATGATAAGCGAATCGGAAGCCGTCATTGCATTCACCGTGAGCAAGCCCAACGATGGAGCACAATCAATAATGATAAAATCGTAATCGTCTTGAATTTTGTTGACGACTCGACGCAAAACCTGTTCGCGGGTAGGGTAGCTAACTAATTCTATTTCGGCACCAACTAAATCAATGTGCGAAGGAATTAAATCCAAATTCGATATAGCTGTTTTGAGAACAGTTTGGTGCGGATCTACACCATCTAACATACATTGGTAGATACTTGTAGTGATATTGTGCAGATCAAATCCAAGCCCGGACGTGGCGTTTGCCTGTGGATCCGCGTCAATCAATAAGGTTTTTTTCTCCAAAATTGCCAAACTTGCTGCCAAATTGATTGCCGTTGTGGTTTTGCCCACACCGCCTTTCTGGTTAATGATAGAAATAACTTTGCCCATATACTTGTGGTTATTAGAACTTGCAAAGATACAAAAAAAAAAACTAAAACGCAAATGCTTTTTAGTTTTTTAGTTACGAGGTCAACAAGGTAGCTAAGCGTAGTTAAAGCCACCGGGTGTCTCGACTACGCTCGACGACCGTACCCGGAGTCCATTTATTAGTTACAATTTTCACTGGAACAATAATTTTAGGAGCCATTACAGTTTTTTTTCGTATCTTTGTAAATTCAAATTCAAAATCACTATGGGAGCATTCAAAGCCTACGACATTCGAGGCATTTACAACACAGATTTCAACAAAGACACGGTTTACAGAATCGGTTATTTTTTGCCGGAATTATTAAACACTTCCAAAATCCTTGTAGGACGCGATGTTCGGGTGTCATCACCGGAGATTTTTGCAGCACTTTGTCAAGGCATTACTGATGCCGGTGCCGATGTCTACGATGTGGGATTATCAACCACGCCAATGGTGTATTGGACTACGGCAAAGTTTGGATTTGAAGCGTCTGTAATGATTACAGCGTCACACAATCCGAGAGAATACAACGGTTTGAAAATTTCGAAAAAAGATGCGCTTCCTGTTGGTTTTGACACGGGTTTAGGCCAGTTAGAACGCTGGGTTGACGAGCGTATGGTTGTGCCGAACCTCGAGAAAGGGCAAGTGATTCCGTACCCCGTTTCCGAACAATATTTGGAATTTCAAAAAACATGGTTGCAACCGATTGACAATCTGAACGTCGCAATGGATTGCTCCAATGGCATGAGCAGTTTGTTTGTGAGACAACTTTATGGAAACAAAATTCACTATATTTTTGATGAATTAGATGGCACGTTTCCTAACCATGAACCTAATCCGCTTGAGCCTGAAAACATTGTAGATTTGCAAAAATTAGTTCAAAAAACTAAGGCCGATATCGGTGTGATTTTTGATGGCGATGCCGATCGCGTAATGTTCGTTGATGAAAACGGAACGTTTATTTCTCCCGATTTGATGATTGGTGTTTTGGGACATTATTTTTTGGAAGAGAAAGGTCTAAAAGGCAAGGTTTTGCAAGACATTCGGAGTTCGAAGGCTGTTGGAGAATATGTTACACCAATGGGTGGTGAAATTGAGATGTGGCGCGTTGGACGTGCTTTTGCTGCAATCAAACTGCGTGAAATTGATGGCATTTATGGCGGCGAATTAGCCGGACATTATTATTTCCGTGATTTTTATTATTCCGATTCGGCACTTATGGCTTGTTCGTTGTTGTTGCATATTTTCAGTACATTCAAAGCAAAGGGAATTTCCGTTTCGCAAGTGATTTCGAAGTTAGCAACATATTCAAATTCCGGCGAAATCAATTTCAAATTAGACCAAAAATTGGAAGCGATGAATGCTGTGAGAGATTATTTCCAAAACTCCGAAAAATGCCTGAAATACTACGATTTTGATGGCTATCGTTTGGAGTTTGAAGATTGGTGGTTCAACATTCGCCCATCGAACACAGAGCCCTACTTACGGTTCATCGCGGAAGCGAAATCACCAAAAAAACTTACGGAAGTTGTGGAAAAATCACGAGAGATTATAGGACGTTTTCAATAATTTTTCGTATCTTTGCAAAAAAACAAACGGGACATGAACAAAAACTACTATTGCGTGATTATGGCGGGTGGCGTTGGTGCTCGCTTTTGGCCGATGAGCAGAACTTCACAGCCTAAACAATTTATTGATATTCTTGGAACAGGTGAAAGCCTTTTGCAACGTACGTTTCAGCGTTTTTTAAAGGTTTGCCCTCCGGAAAATATTTTCATTGCAACCAATTCGATTTATCGCGATTTGGTCAAACAGCAATTACCTGAAATTTCTGACTTTCAAATTTTATGCGAACCAAGTCGTCGGAATACCGCACCTTGCATCGCTTACGCGAATTACAAGATTCACCAAATCAATCCGAATGCGACAGTTGTTGTAGCTCCGTCCGATCACGTCATCACAAAAGAAGACGAATTTACAAACGTAATTTTGTCGGCCATGGACGCTGCGACGCATAACAATTGGCTGATAACATTAGGCATTCAACCGTCCAATCCGAATACGGGCTATGGTTATATTCAATTCGATGAAAACGAAGTCTATGCCAAAGACAACCGTTTGAAAAAAGTGAAAACATTCACCGAAAAACCCGAATTGGAAATGGCCAAACAATTTTTGCAAAGTGGTGATTTTCTTTGGAATGCAGGGATTTTCATTTGGAAATTAGAAAATTCCATGAGAGCCTTTAAACAGTATTTGCCGGAAATCGACGAATTGTTTCAATCCGGATTATCGTATTATAATACACCTGAAGAGCGCGACTTTATTGATAAAACCTATCCGATGTGCAAAAATATTTCCATTGATTATGGGGTAATGGAAAAAGCCGAAAATGTGTATGTGCTTTCATCTGAATTTGGTTGGTCGGACTTAGGAACATGGGGATCTCTTTACGAACATTTGCCAAAAGATAAAAATCGCAATGCGATTGTGGGACGAAATGTGATGATGTATAATTCGCAAGATTGTATCGTGAATATGCCGAAAGATAAATTAGCCGTTATTCAAGGTTTGGATGGCTTTATTGTTGCGGAAGATAGCGGTATTCTGCTTATTTGCCGTAAGGAGGATGAACAGCAAATTCGACAATTTGTGACGGATGTTTCGATTGAAAAAGGAGAGAAGTATGTATAGGTCGTCATGTCGAGCGTAGTCGAGACATCCCATAGCAAGGGGATTCCTCGACTACGCTCGGAATGACGATAAAAAAAATAACAAATTATCATTATGAAAAAATTAATTATTGCCCTCTTTGTTTTGCTGTCCTCGCAAATGCGTGCAGACGAAGGCATGTGGATTCCAATGCTATTAGACCGCAACTTTGCGGACATGCAAAAATTGGGATTAAAACTTACGCCTGAACAGATTTTCAGTATCAATAATTCGAGTTTAAAAGACGCAATTGTGCAGTTTGGCGGTGGATGTACCGGCGAATTGATTTCTGCCGAGGGTTTATTGTTGACCAATCACCATTGCGGTTATGCTCAAATACACGCGCTTTCGACTGTTGAAGATAACATTTTGGAAAACGGATTTTGGGCGATGTCAAGAGGTCAGGAGAAGCCCTGTAGAGGCTTGACAGCTCGTTTTTTGGTTCATATGGAAGACGTAACCGATGAAGTGAAAGCTGTGCTAAATGATGAAATGACAGAAAGCGAACGCAGTAGAAAAATCAGTGAAATTTCGCAAGAAATTGTGTCGAGAGCACAAGCAGAAACTCATTATACTGCGCGTGTAGCGCCGTTTTACGAAGGTAATCAGTTTTATTTATTCGTTTACGAAGTTTTTGAAGATGTGCGTTTGGTGGGAACACCACCCGAAGCTATCGGCAAATTTGGCGCAGACACCGACAACTGGATGTGGCCTCGTCATACGGGCGATTTTGCGTTGTTTAGAATTTACATGAGCCCCGATGGAAAACCTGCGAAATATTCTGAAGACAACGTGCCGTACATCCCCAAACATTTTTTGCCAATTTCATTGGACGGCGTGAAAGAAGGTGATTTTGCCATGATTTTAGGTTATCCCGGGCGCACCGATCGTTTTGCAACATCGTGGAGTATCAACAATTCAATCGAATTGAAAAATCCGACAATTGTAAATGTTCGAACCAAACGATTGGAAATTATTGACGAATTTTCCGCAAAAGATCCTGCAGTAAGATTGCTGTATGCCAACAAACACGCGGGTATTTCAAACTTTTGGAAATACAGTATTGGTCAAACCGAGCAGCTGAAACGAAACAAAGTTGCCGATAAAAAAATAGAAATCGAACACAAATTTCGTGAATTTGCAAAACAAAATCCGGAATATGCCGATGTGCTTTCCGATATTGAAAATGCTTACCAAACACTTGATCAGTATGAAGTGGTGACTCGCTACAACATGGAAGCTATCAGAGCGATAGAAGTATTTACGATTGCAAACCAAATGGCGACTCTCGAAACTGAACTGCAGAAGGCTCAACCCGATGCCGAAAAAATCAAAACGATAACCGAGCGTTTGAAAGGTATGGTTACACGAATTTTTGACAACTCGTATCAACCTTTGGAGCAAAAAAATGCGGAAAAAATGCTACGAATGTATGCTACAAATGTTCCGAAAAATCAGCAACCCAAAGAGTTTGTTGCATGGACAGAAAAAAATAAAAATGACTTCAATAAAATGGCGCAAGAATTTTACAGAAGTCCTTTTTCAAACAAAGAGCAGGCATTGGCATTCTTGAATAAACCTAATCAAAAAGTGTTTGAAAGAGATGTAGCATATAAAATGGCACGAACATTTACCAAACATGCAGAAGAAATAACAGAAACACTTTCTCCAGTCAATGAGCAATTGCGCAAAGCCAACCGCTTGTTTGTAGAGGGTTTTCTGAAAATGTATCCCGATAAAAATATTGCACCAAACGCCAATTCTACCATGCGTTTGACATACGGGCAAGTATTGGGCTATTCGCCTGCCGACGCGGTTTGGTACGATTACAAAACCACGCTCACCGGTTTGATGGAAAAGGAAAATCCTGCGTTAGCCGAATTTACTGTTCCAGAGAGATTGAAAGAACTTTATGAGAAGAAAGATTTTGGTATTTATGCCGAAAATGGAAACATCATAACGTGTTTTATCTTTAACGGCGACATCACCGGTGGAAATTCCGGAAGTCCTGTATTGAACGCCAATGGAGAATTAATCGGCGTTGCTTTCGACGGCAATTGGGAAGCCATGAGTGGCGATATTTTCTTTGAATCCGAACTTCAACGCTGCATTAATGTCGACATTCGTTATGTGTTATTTATCATTGACAAATTCGCCGGTGCGAAGCATTTGATCAACGAAATGTCGTTACGAGCAAGGTAATTTGGTTATTTTGGAAAAAAATAAAAAAAGAAAATCATATTGCCAATAGAAGAACTATTTCAGGTTGTATTTTTCTTTCAGTACATTTTTCGTCTCTTCATCCAACGAGTTCATGTACTTTTTCCAACCGGGACAGAAATTTATATGCCACCGCCAAAACCTACCAATCAATGATTTTGGTGCTTTATCATATTTTGCTCGTATGGAACATTGTTCACAATTGTGTTGTGCCATAGATTTTTTTTTGATTAATGTATATTCTAATTTTGTTTTTCTTTCAAAAGATCTCTGATTTCTGTCAATAGTTTTTCTTCGTTGCTTGGTTCAGGAGGTTTGGAAGTAGTTGCTTCAGGTTTTTTCTTGAACGAATTAATACCTTTGATAAACATGAAAATACAGAACGAAATAATCATAAAATCGAATGTTGTTTGCAGAAAATTTCCGTAGTTGAGCGTAACTGCAGCTGCGGTTTGAACACCATTTTCGATTATCGGTTTTTTGAGTATCAAACTCAACTCCGAAAAATGAACGCCTCCAATCAACACGCCAATCGGTGGCATAATAATATCCGCCACAAGCGACGAAACGATTTTTCCAAACGCACTACCTATGATAACGCCGACAGCCATGTCGATCACGTTGCCACGCATTGCAAATTCTTTAAATTCTTTGAATAGGCTCATTTTTTTGATTTTTAATGTTTAGCTTTCAAAATGTACAATCAAATTAGCATAATCTATTACAAATTGCATATCTTTCAAACCTAATTTGGCTTTGTAGTATTGTTTTTCATTATTTACTTTTGTGATTTTTTCCAACAATTCTTCCTTTGTAGAATTAGCAACATCTTTTACAGTTTTATAGCCGGCTTCGTAAAATGCTTTAGCTGCTTGTGGGCCAATACCATTGATTCTTTCAAGACCGGTTCCTGTTTTGTCAAACGTTCCTAATTCTCTCCTTAGTATGTTCAGATATTCCGGTAATATTTTTGTTTCCTTTGATAGTTTATCAATCTTTGCAGGTGTTGATATGGCTTGTTTTAAATCTGACAAATTTTTCAAGCCATAGTTTTCAAATATCTTAAAGTTAGCATCCATATTTTCATGCAATATCTGTCTACTGGGAATTAGATATTGATTTTTCAAAAACGTTTTATAGTTTTGAATATCCATTTACTATTCTGTTGCCAAAGGAGTGTAGAATTCAATCAAATTTTCTTCCGGATCTCGTAAGTAAACCACTCGCATTCCCCAATCAGGCATATCCATTGGTCGATTGATAAACTTGATTCCTTTCTTTGAAAATTCTTGATAAGTTTCATCAACATTTTCAACTTCAAAAGACACCAATGATTTTTCACGGTATCCCGATGGCTGAGTTTTGTCAGCATTACCAACAGTCGGAGCCATATAATCCGAAACAAATATGGCAAAACCTTCGATTCCGTCTGCCACTTTAAAGGAAGCATAACAACCTTCTACATCGCCCCAAGTAGGTTCTAATCCAAGCTCCTCTGTATAGAACTTGAAACATGTTTTGTAGTCCTTGACTAATAGTCTTACATTACTGAATTTCATAGCATTTAATTTTTAATTGGTTTGTATTTTTTTGCAAAGGTACGATTTTATTTTTAATAATCAAATTTAGCACCAAAATTCTCTAAAAACTATCCAAATTCATAAAAACAAGTGATTTTGTAAATTATTTACAAAAAAAACAAATAAACATTTTGTTATATGGTTTTTTTTTTGTAATTT
>Ga0136643_10008570_pt1 | contig 14964 bp, 12 predicted proteins | sample TergutLab28metaG_FD_96883 | JGI IMG/M metagenome (GOLD analysis project Ga0136643, IMG submission 96883) | Labiotermes labralis P1 segment gut microbial communities from Petit-Saut dam, French Guiana - Lab288 P1 (version 3) (version 3) | ecosystem: Host-associated > Arthropoda: Insects >... | reverse complement strand
TTCACACACATACACATACATAAACATACATACACATACATATATACACATATACACACATACACAGATACATACACACATACACACACACACATACATACACACACACACACACACACACACATACATACACACATAATACATACATACATACATACATACATACATACATACATACATACATACATTCACTCAATCATGTTACGTACTTGCGTATGTACAACCAAGCAACCAACTAAATACCTCAAGGAGCAGATCCTTTCTTGGAAAGTTACTAGTTGCTCATCTAGTCAAGAAATTTTCCGAATCCTATACGTTAAAATGGATTACGGATTAATGAGAACAGAGTCCACAAGTGAAGCATACGGCCTGTAGCATGCCACATGTTACAGCATGCCACAGCATATCACAACATGTCACAGGATGTCACAACATGCCACATGTCCAACATTCCACAACAAGCCACAACACGCCACAACATGCCACAACACGCCACGACGTGCCACAGCATGCCGCAACACCCAACACATGGATCGGAGAGTTCAAATAAAAGCAGCAAGAACCTGCCACAAAATTACAACGTGCACTGCTATGTGTATTGCATGGAAGTATCAGAACAACAAAAAGCATACTGCGACACGCAATATTAGCAGAATCGTGTTGCAAACTGGGCAGACAGGCTGCCATCCTTGACTGGCTCACGATCAGTGTCGCGACACTGACTGTTGCGAAATCTGTTACAGGTTTCTGTGCGAATAGTCGCGTTACATAATATAATTGTGGTATTACATCTTTGCATAATCTGCGTCATCAGTGTAATAAATGAACGTCGGTAACTTACAAACACGTCATCATCATCAGCAGCATCATCATCATCATCATAATGAAGGTTTAGGCGTGTTTCCTGTTCCTTAATCCTCAAAATGAAGTTGGTCCCTCCGTCTCTTCCTCGATCGTCCTATGTTCCTTCGGTCCGTTTTTTCCTTTTAAGGATTTTATGAGTGTTTTGATGTCCCCTGGATAGGTTACCGGCCCGTCGCAGGGTGAGTCTAGTGGTAGGGTTGTCGTCTTGATGCCTCTAGACCTGCATGCTTTTCTGTAGGGGTGTGCTCCCTTAGCTGAATGGGCCCAGTTTAAAGGCGCTGGACTTTCGCCTTTACCCTCTCCCGTCTGCTGCAATTTCAGCTGCATGTTGCTAAATGTTGCCAAGTGTTGATAAGTGTTGTTTACAGTGTGTATTTTATGACGTCATACTCAATTTAAATTCACTAGGCTTATTAAACATACCACTTTTAGTCAATCTAACACAAAACAAGTCTTTTGTACGAGGGGGTGCTGATAAGTCCTTAGCCCGACCTACTTCCCAATGTTTTAGGACGGCATCCATAGTGACGTTAGAAAGAGGGGGTCTGTTCATGTGAAGAATTGGAAGTCTTTTCTTGTTACAGAGGCCGAAAGGAAGTACGTCAGTCGACGCGCGAGATTTCAACAACATAGAGACGCGAGCTCTCATCAAGTTTTTTTTTCCTGCAAGGCAAGGCGCCAAAAGGAAATTCACGCCACTCTGACAGAAACATTAGGGAAATATGCACCATCGTATGCCACCGTCAAAAACTGGGTGGCCCAGTTTAAACATGATGATTTTTCCAACTGTGATGTGCCTCGTTCTGGGCGACCCAAAACAGTGACCACCCCAGAGATTACTGATCAAATTCACAAGCTAATCTTGGAAGACCGCCGGATTTCGGCAAAATCAGTAGCTGGGCATCTCACGTGAGCGGGTTGGATCCATCATTCATGAAGATTTGGATGTGCGGAAGCTCTCCGCAAAGTGGGACCTGAAATGCCTGAATGTGGATCAAAAACATCAACGGTGCCAATCGTCTGAGCAACTTTTGGAATTTTTTTGGCGTGATTCAAATGATTTCCTGTCGTGATTGGTGACCATGGACGAAACCCGGTTATATCGCTATGACCCAGAGACAAAGCAACAATCAATGGATTGGTGGCATAGCAGCTCACCCTGCCCCAAAAAATTCTGAGTCCAAAAATCCGCTGTAAAATGAAGGACATTTTGAAAGGAAAATGCCGCGGGAAGGTCACCAAAGGGGTCTTGTTTTTGCACGACAGTGCCCCGGCTCACTGGGCACTTGCAACCCAGAAGAAACTGGCCTACCTGGGCTTCCAGTGTCTTGATCACCCACCCTATTCTCCAGATCTGGCCCCGTCGGACTACTACCTGTTCCCTGGACTGAAAAAAAAGTTCGCCATTTTTCATCCGACGTGGAGGTCATTGCTGCCGCAGAGACCTGGTTGGACGGACAACCTTCTGAATTTTTTTTGAGTGGCTTGCAGAAGTTAGAGCAACTGACTAAGAAGTGTGTTGAGCTTCATGGGGAGTATGTTGAATAAATCCCGAGTTTGGTCATTGTAGCTTGTTTCCTTCCTGGTCAGGCTAAGGACTAAACAGTACCCCTTCGTATATAGTCTTCCATGTGGTGTCCTTCATGTTTTCCCACGAAAATGTTGCTTATATTTGTAACTATTTTCATTTTGTCATTTCTGTTGTGTGCTTCAGGGAATTCACTGTATGCTATAGAGCATTTGATGACTATGGACAGGAGACGTATTTATCGTTGCTATCAGACTGGGATTTAGATGCAGCTTTTCTTAGGTAAGATGTGAAACCAGCATGTCATCTGCTGTAAGAATTGTTCTTTTATGTACAAATGATTACATTACTTTCAAGGATTCATGCCATTTTTTTCTGTTTTAAGTACCATGCCTTGTTGGCTGGCACCTGAAGGTTTATGTGCTTAATCAAGCAACATGCCATGTAACCAACTGAAGACAGGAGGAGTACCAGCAGCTCACAAAACTTTACGTATATCAAATGTGCCCCAGGAAATGAACATTGTGCAATGTAACATTGCTGTAATAGTTCATAGAACAGTCGTAAAAATTGATGCATTACATTTTATATTAACAGACATATTTTTGTGAGTGGGGAATGCTTTAATTACAGTGCCTCGGAGCCTTGCCTCTGTTTGCAAGTGGATATGAAGCCATTCGAAGAGAGTTCAGATGAATGGGATGCGGTCATTGATTTTCCACAAACTCAAGTGCCAGAAAGCAAGCCTCAAAACCGTCTGCCAGGATTGATCATGAATCAGGTTGAGAGGACATTCAGCATGGTGCAGAGGGCATTGAATCTAGTAGACGAACAGCAGCCTGCCATAACTGATCAGCCGCCCCGAATGCCACTGACAGATGCAGAATTCCGCAAGTTCCTAGATCCTATCGGTCAAGTGGTACAAGCTCGTGAGCTGAGGAATGTCATTTATTGTGGTGGCATAGAGGCAAGTCTCAGGTATGGCTCGTAAGAGCATGGAAGAAGGAAACACCTCACTGCATGAATTACCAATGTTAATGTAGTGTTGCTGTATAGAAGTGCCTTTGTTATATAGAGTCTGAGTGACCTTGTATTGTAGTGGAGCCTTGTTGGTGTAATGTGGAAGGGACACAAACTGCATCAAGTTGCAGAAGTTATTTCATAGTTCATATTGTGGTCTTCAGAGGTTTATACTGCCTCTGTGTTCAGGGCTAAATTGAACACTGCTGACCATATGATGGAGGCAGTGTTCATTCCTGATCACCATACTACACAGTATCAGAGACCAGAAGACTGCAGTATGATTCTTACTGTCATGAAAATGTAAAGCCTTGTTAATTTTATAAATTATTAAAATCGTTCATTATGTAAGGTTTCCTAGGTCATAAAAATTAAATGAGATGTCATCAAATTGTTAATTTGTTCCACTGAATAATCTGATGCATTTTTTTCATCCTGGTACTACACATGTTGAAATTCCATCTTGCTATAACTTGGACTGTGATGGACAACTTGAATGCATAAGGTGAATCTCAAATTGTGACGTGTCAGTTTTCAAAAATCGGTTTCTGTCCTATTGCTGCAAATATCTACCCTTGATGTGCTGGGCTGGCCAAATTGATCATTATCATTGATGTCGATTAAAGTAGCTTGGAACTCTGCAGCTTTTTTTGGCATGCTGCACCCTAATTATGCCACTATCATTCATGTCTGTCTGTTGGTAGTAAATTTGAATTAGGGAAAGATGTTTTGCCAGTAGTAACCTAGTTGCACTATGAAGGTCTTCATGGGACCAAGTCACCAGTGTCATTTCCATGATGCATCAACTTATCCACTGAATAGCATCTGTCTGACATATGCCATCGTTAGCAGGTTACCCTTGCTGCAAGGATGCTAGATTAACACAAACGTTGCAGGCCAGGGGCCCCTTGCATAATGAGCATGCCACGTGTCATAAGTTTATTTAGTGTCATGTATTGGGCTGAGGTGCTGAAACTTGAACATGTAGTTTCTTTACCGTAAACTCTAGTCTGGAAGCAGAACTTTGAGGCTAAGTTAGTTTATATACTCCCTTTGGTAGAGGTCTAATGCAGGGGAGCACAAGTTTTCCAAAAATCTAGGAGCTGCCTCGAAAGTCCCAGGCATCGGCATGGTGACATGAATCAAGTTCCATGCTGAGAATCCACAGACAGTAGGCACTAACATACAAACTTTATTTGCAAAGGCAACCTGTCATCTGAGGTTTGTATGTCTGGTCTGATGATGGCAAAATGATGCTGCTTAAGTCAAGTACAACATCAGAAGTTCTTAAACGTATTTAAGTAAGTACTGTCTATGGAAATCTCATCGTACAGTCATTGAAGTGTCATATAGGCCTGTCTTTTACATGAAGCATGTATGAAACATTTCCCATCTTTATATAGCCCGTATGTGCTTAGTCTAGTATTTCTCCATTTCCTGTAATTTTATATGGACTTGTTCCTAATTTTTTAAATGTGGTTTACATTCTTTGTAGAACTGTTTGGTTCCATGTACAGTCATGCATCACTTAACGATGGGGATACGTTCTGAGGAACGCATCATTAGGCGATTTCGTCATTCAAACATCGTGGAGTGTATTTACACAAACCTAGATAGTACAGTATAGCCTACTACACACCAAGGCTATAAGTTATAGCCTATTGCTCCTAGGCTACAAACCTGTACAGCATGTTACTGTACTGAATGCTGTAGGCAATTATAACACAGTGGTATTATAATTTTTGTAATATATTATAATATTATGGTACCACCTTCGTATGTGCAGTCCATTGTTGAATGTTATGCGTCGCGTGACTATACGGCGTTTGGCTCAAATATAATACAGACAGACATAAAGCTAATGATTGGTGGCTGGCCTGTCTTCTTTTGCAGGAAGGTTAACTGAATTAAGTGATGAAAGATATGTTGTATAGTAGTCAGTAGGATGATGTGTCATCTGATTGTGGTCTGGCTTTGTAGGAAAGTGGTGTGGAAACACATTTTGAATGTGTATCCAGATGGAATGTCTGGGAAGGAAAGAATGGATTACATGAAAAAGAAAGCATATGAGTATCAGGCCCTTCGAGATTGTTGGAAAGAGATGGTGCAGAATGGACAAGTAAGTGCTTAACCATCTCTCATTCCTGTTTATTTCCAACCTCAGTCCACCTAGCAGCAAATGATTTAGTATATAAATCTCTATAAATGTACAATTCCAAAAGTACTTGTTTCTGTCACAAGAGTGCAGCATGAAGCGGAAATGGTTGAAGAAGAGATAACATTCTTCTAATGATATTTCATAGTTTGCAAATTGAATGGCCAAACGAAACAGATGTTCATACGTACAGTCTGTGTTTTAATATACTGTGCATGTTATTGCAGATGACAAGTGATGTAGCATATGTGACCAGCATGGTACGCAAGGACGTGCTACGAACAGATCGCCACCACAGATTCTATGCTGGTAGTGATGATAATCAAAACATAGCCTCACTTTTTAATATACTAACAACGTAAGCATATTACCACTTGTCTGTCCATGTCTCTTGAATTTTCTAACGTCATAACTTGGTTGTTTCATATTGTAGATGCAGTTTTTAATTAGAAAAGAAGTTGTTAGAAGTTGCATGAAAATTGTTTTAATTGTTTTCATATGTTTTGTTTTGCAAAAGCATGTTCTCACAATGTTTAGTGTCATGATGCTGTCTGAATGAGTCATAGTAATTTGACATGTTAACACTTCGACACCAGAAATAAACGACCTGCGTGATCTGCAGCAGGCTGGAATTTAAATGGGGCTGCAAAAGTGCAGCAGTGATTGTATATTTTGCATTTTGTGGCTTGCACTGCACATTACAAGTGTGTAACTTTAGTTACACACTTGTAATGTGAGTCATTTACAGCGTAATTCTTTGAAATACTAGGATGACATAAAAAAAGGTAAAGGTAAAGTGATCCTGTTACAGGACCGGTGTGGCCCAGAGGGTGGGTAGAGGTATAGCTGTACTCTTCCATGACTGCGACACTAGAAGGGGGTGAGTGGTCAGCAGCATGCCCCAGCTGCACTTTGCCCCCCTGAAAGACCTGGTACCCATTTTACAGGAGTCTGAGTGGGCCCCAGGGCCAGTCTGGACGGGCGGTAAATCTTGTCCGCACCGGGGTTCAATCCTGGACCGTCCAGCCCATAGTCAGTCGCTATACTGACTGAGCTACCCGGCCCTCAGTAGGGTGACATAGCAAACAGCAAATGGTTTTCAACACTTTCAGTTCTAACAGTTACTGGATAGCATCTAATAGTTCAGTTCCCAACTGGAAGTAAACACACTGCATGTACATTATAATGATTAACCCTTTAGTGCTGTTTTAGTGCAACAGTTTCTGTTCACTGAATATATGAGATTTATAAAAATTCTGTGTGTGGGAAAAACACAGAGCTTTTGAATGTTAAAGTGGATGGTGCATATTGTAACCACTGTGCTGAGGGTTAATACTTTTCCCATATATCGTTATTAATTGTAATAAATACAGCAAGTACCACTCCTGCACCAGCAATTTGTCATAACCCCACATGATTCATGAAACTGAGATTCCTGCATTAATAGACAGTTGGGGTACAGACAAACAAACACACCTTCTGTCACAGTGCCCCCCACCCCCTACAAAAAAATAGCTTCTGCTTATATTTTTGTAAAAAACATAACATGTTTAAGTGTTGGTCTCTTAAGGATCTGTCAGGTTTCTTCTCTGTCCTGTAATAACAAGTAACAAATTGCTGTTTCATGAGCGATATGATTTTATTATGCATTGGTTGTCCACTTTAGGTATGCATTAAATCATCCAACTGTGAGCTACTGTCAAGGGATGAGTGATCTTGCATCACCACTACTGGTGACAATGGGAGATGAAGCACATGCGTACATATGCTTCTGTGCATTGATGAAGCGTCTGCACTCCAACTTCATGCTGGATGGCATTGTTATGACACTCAAATTTCAGCATTTGGCAGAAGGGCTTCTCTATTATGATCCAGATTTTTATGCATACTTAAAGAGTCATCAGGTAAGCATTTACAATATGCAGGATCCTTCATCTATCTGACAACTACTATTGTCATTTCCAGCCACCACTGTGCTGTGTGTGTGTGTGTGTGGCCAATCAGCTGAGTGGGCCATGTTAATTTGATAAACAAGCTGACAGGCAGTGGCAGCTGTTAGTTGTTGTATGAAATAATGATCACTTGTCATCTGCATTCAGTCCTGTGGCACTTCAGATTCATAACAAAGAATTTTTGTGTATTACACATACAGTTGAACACAACTATATTTCACCCAGTAGTGTAATAGGTATTCAACAACTACATGTTTCAGCCCTATATATTGGTCATCTTCAGGTTGTGATTTAACTTACAGAGCAGCTGTACAAGATGTGTGGTGTTTTTTAGGGTATTGGGGTTTGGGTGGGTGGAATGAGATCTCGTTTCAATAGTGGGTACCATGACCTAGGGCTGTTATGAATGAATTATCATTAGTTGCTTATGTACATATGTCAAAGTAGGTTACTATTTTTATGCTAAGGATATGTTATAATAGTATCATTAGTAATACTGGTGTCAATATACTTAAAACTAGCATGCTATAATGTACCAATATAGTTCATAAAACTCTAGCAATAATATCATAGTGTCACTCAGTGTCAGTATCAATATAGTTGTGTTAGACTGTATGTGTAATACACAAAAATTCTTTGTTATTGAACCAACACAATGGGGATGACACACCTCAAAACTTCAGATTGATGTTAAATAGTTTGAGACATTCTTTACACAAACATGTCCTAGAGTGTTTTAGAAGGTTGTAAGTGTCTGCAACTTCCTCAGACATAACAAGTACCTAACAGCAGTGGGTATTTTTATGCCAGACAGATGCTGTGTAAAGGTGAAGGCCGTGATTTAAGACTATTTTCCACGCATTTTGGAGCAGCAAGAGTGGAATGGCATGTATCAGTGTTGCGTAGATTTTTCGTGTTAACTTTCAGTGTTTTTCAAAAAACTTAAATACTTAAATTATCAAACTCAGTCTCTGAATACACCATAATATATGTTGTTAATCCCTATCTGTGCCTAGTATCAAAAATTTTCATCTCACACACATGTCCATAGTGCCTGTATAAACAATTTAGGCATTCAGAAAATAAAGTTGTGATGTCTGGCAGCATGTGACATCTGTTGTTATTTTGTGTGAACAACATGGTCACAAAACATTTTTGGAGGGAACTTATTTTTCCTATATTTGTTGTTCAAAGGGTGTTTTCATATATTATGTACCCACAAAAAGGGGAGCAGTTCTTCCACCCTAAAACAGCAGCTTGACCTAGTAGTTTACATCTGTAGGGTTAACAGCATAAAGAAAACAAGATTAGTGTTAATATTCAGTTGTGTCAACGTCTTTGGAGACCAATTATGTCTGCAAAGTCATGTATTGAAATTAATGCTTAATTGATTTTATTAAACATTCAACATAAAGAAAATATTTATAAAATACCATAATTGCAATCTTAATTACTTCCGTATTTTATGTTATATATGAATTTATTGCTGAATCAGCTGTCTGTAAGAACTCGATAATTTCAGTTCAAGCATTTTGTAAAGTAGGGCTACATTTCACTAATATAGGCTTAAATGCTTGATTACCTATGGTGTAGGCCTTCATTCAGATCTGTTTAGTAGTTTCAGAGACAAAACAAGTAAGGAACAAACAAAACAAGGTTGTTTTGTTGAAAGTGATAAATACAATGAAAGGTTGCCCAAAAAGTTGTCTTTAAAATGTAAATAAAGAAAAATTAACAAGTTTAAAGTCTTCTGGGACATGGTCATCAGTAGCTTGGTGACTTGGTGTCAGCGTTTCACATGGAAGTGCTGCCACCATCTTCAGGATACAAGATTAACTGTGGAGGCAGCATCTTCATCTGAAGTATTCATACTCACCTACCATACAAAGTGGCATCATATCCCAAAAGACCATAATTGTGATACTGCCATGAGAACCTTAGATCTGTGTACAGTGTGTTTTGTGTTCATGTGATGCTGTCTTTAGGCTGATGACCTTCTCTTCTGCTACCGCTGGTTGTTACTTGAGATGAAACGAGAGTTTGCATTTGATGATGCTCTACGGATGCTGGAAGTCCTGTGGAGTTCCTTGCCTCCCATGCCACCACAGAAGGAACTACAGCTGTTTGAAAAACAGTTCTGTTCATTGACACCAAGGGATTCTCCACTCCTGAAGACACCCCGAGAGAATGCATACACCAAGGTTTGTGCTTTACGGCGCCAGAGCTCTGCTGCCTCTCTTAATTCTCTTGCCAGTATTCGTCAAGTTAATCGTCACAGGCAGAATCAGAGCTTGGATGAAACATCAGCTGTTAGGGAGCGAAGTAAGGTGAAACCATTCTCAAGTTTAGATGACTCCACCATCCAACTGATGACTCATCAAGAATCGAAATTGCAGCCTGCCGCCTCATTTGAAACACTGCTGGAGCCAGAATCTGATGAAACAGCTTTAAACAACCACATTAACACCAAGACCACAGTGCTTAAGAGTGAAGTGTGTTCTGGTAGTACAGGAACTCTAGTCATTCCAAAAGTGGGAACAAAACAAGGATACTTACAGGACATTAAAGAGAAACTTTCAGGTAGCCAGAGTAGGATTCTTTCTTCTTCGGTGGATAAAAGTGATACTCAGGATATAATTACAGATGATGTGACGGAAAAGAGACAGGTGCGAGTGGTAAAGAATTTGAATGAATTTTTGAACTTTACAGCCCTAAGTAAGAACCGTGTACTTCCAGACAAAATAGTTCCTAATTGTACTCTGAAGAAGGAATCTTCCCCAGTATGGCAAGAAAACTCATTGGTGAATGAAGGTAATGAAAATACTTCATCGGGAGCTGTTGAACTTCCTGCATCGACATATCCAGAAGAGTTACAGAACTTTTCTCAAACATTCACCTGTGATAATAAAGATAAAAGTGCATTTGGTGATGGTAGTTCTCCAGATGATTCAACCGAGTACTTTCCAATGACCACATCAATGACTCGTGAACTGCGTCTAGAATTAGAAAACTTAGATCGCCAGGTCTTTGGTTCTAAATTTAATCGGCACAGCTTTACCTTAGAAGACTCCGAGGAATTAGAGTCTCCACGCAGTGAATCTTTCATCTCTGTTGATGGGAGAGAGCACAAAGACTATATAGTATCTGTTCAAGACTCAGATGTACATAGTGATACAACTGTTTTAGAAGTGGCTGAAATCTGTGCTGAACCTGTTTCCAAACCACTTACTCTCACATTGGCTCAGAGATGGCAAGAGTATGATGAAAACCAGACACCAAAACATATGTCAGATTTAGAGAAGACAGTCAAAAGCAATGTTGGAGTGAACGATGCTGTTCGTCACTTCAGTCCAGCCTCAACGTTGGGCACAGGAGAGGAGATATTTGTGTGGGAGAATCCTCTTCAGTGTCCAGCAACACCAGATGAACAGGCAGACTTGGAATATGATGACTCTCACAGTGTGGTTGTAGGGGGTGGGGAGATTTTTGAAAATGAAGGGCAGTGCATAAAGTCAGTGACACCTATTAGACTGTTGCGAAGTGGTGTTGGTGTTCAAGACCGGCATCAGACTAGCAACACATCATTGCTGACAGATGATGCTAGTGACAGCTCAGATGGGTGGGTTGATCATAAAGGAGACACGTTCAGTTCCCAAACTCTGTCAAATAGAGAAAGTGCTTCATCTGAGAAATGCAACTCTGATGCTAGCCATTTAAGACCAAAAGTGAACCATGAATTATCATGCACAGCTTCAGTGTCAGCTATGACCAACTCTTGTGAGGAAGTGACTGAACATACATTAAGAAATTCTACACCAGGTGTCTCAAGCACAAGGCAATCACTTCAGTGTTCAAACAATCAGTTGCCTCCTCCATCTGAGTTTGGTGGTGGAAACCCATTCCTCATGTTTCTGTGTCTGACAGTTCTCCAACAGCACAGAGATATTGTCATGAATAGCCGCATGGACTACAATGAGATGGCAATGCATTTTGACAAGATGATACGCAAGCACGATGTCACACGGGTTCTGAACCAGGCCAGACAGATGTTTGCAGCGTACCTTCGAGAGCAGGCATCTCTCAACAATAACACAGTTCACTCAAACTCAGATCTTAGTGTATAAGTTAGTAAACAGTCTGCCAACAGTGGTTTCCAACTTTGTGAAATTGTATTTTCCTCCAGTTTCTACATTTGTCTTCAGTCAGCTATTAAAATCAACATAGCTACTTACAAAGTATGAAGATAAAGTAGTTCCTATGCATGCCATGAAGGCATGTGGGGGAAGTAATGTGTACCTTCTAACATTGGCAGTAGACAGAAGTGAGTGGTGAGTTTCATGTCTGAGCTGCTCTATGACCAGAGGAAGAGCCCCTGTACCCACTGAACAGGAGGCTGGGTGGGCCTCATGGCCAATCTGGACACTTCAGAAGAGAGAAATATCTCTTGCCTCTGTCAGGAATTCAACTATGACTCCGGACATTCAGCCTGGAGCCCGTCTCCTAGACATGCCTGATGTAGAACAGCAAATGTCATTGTGTTAGAGGATTGTTCAAAATGTGATTAGGGATGCAGTCAGTAAATAGTTGTTTGTTCTTCAGTAAATTATGAATAACAGTATGATGTAATTGTATGTATCACTGTATGACAAAGCATGTTCTTTCCCTTTGTAAGATGGTGTGCTCATATTAGGTTGGAAACCCCTGTTTAAGCAAACTAGTCACATTCTTGGGCAATACACCACTAGGAAGCCACCTTGTGCCATGTTTCCAGTACTTGCGTACGTATTTCTGTGAGAACTGATGAATGAATACTTAAGCTTGTGGTCATGTCACTGTGTAAGGCTGTTTATGTGGCCACTGTTCACTGGCCTAGTTTTTAAATTAAACCATGCCACTTTGGAAATAATTTTATTTACTTCTTCATATAGAGAGGATGTGAGGACATCCTGTTTTGTGGGGTCTGTGGCTAATGGAGCTGTTTGTGCCTAGGGTGTGAGTGTTACTGTACTCAGAGACCCAACTTCTGAAAACAGAAATAGAATCCAGTTTGAGAATAGTTTGATTTTATTTAAAAACTAGGATTATGGGCACAGTCCAAATAAATGGCCGTAAACCTTACAGCATATCATTGTCAAGTACCATTGCACATAATTTAGTGTAGAATTCTCTTCCACTTTATACTGACATTATGCTCCTAGGATGAGATCTGGCAGATCCATTTCTGCAGTGAACATTTACCAAGTCAGTAAATTGATTTGTTTGTGTGATTACAGTCTCTTGGGATGTGACTTTATGTGTTTATTTTAATGATACTGTCAGCCACTCAAGCGATGTAGCATTGAGTGTTACAGTGATGTGTGAATACTGGTTGTGATGGTTGTACAGGGAAACTGTAGTAGCCGAGTTTGGCATACTATTGTTGTATTTAACTGTAAGGACTGAAAACGTTCACAGAAATCCTCAGTCATGTTATTCAATGTCCTGGCCCAGATTCAATCATGTAGTTCCCACTTACAAGTCTGAAACTTTACTGCTTGAGCCACTTAAGTGATGTCATTTAGTTTCTGCACACTTCATTTGCTCCACCCAGGAGATTGAAGCAGATGGTCATGTGATATGCTGATACCTGTATGTGGAACCACACAGTGTCATATCCCAAGTGACTCTAGGCTTAATACCACTACTGTGGTGAGCCCTTATGTCATATGGTTTCTTCAGGGTTTTTGTAAGGCATTTTATCCCTGTTGTGTTCAGGTATCACAATAAAACCAACAACTGATCCATCAACATGCTGTATATTTTGAGATGTCAAAACAACAGCCTTTTGACGTTTAGAATATATTTTATGTTGACAGACCATTTGTTGGTTTTATGGTGTGTTTCTTGTATTGATGCCCCAAACACCACAGCCGTCACAGGATGTCCTGGTGAATGCAGGCTCTCTGTGATACAAAGCCGTTGTGCTTAGAGCAGTGATAAAAGGAAGACCTTTGTTACTGTTAGGAGTTTTCCGACCGTCATCAGGTCCACCCTATTGTACTGTTTTACCCATTAGCAACTTTCATCACAGAGTTAGAGTCAGCTGATGATAGATTAGCTTATGACTGAGAAACAGTATTTTGTAGAGAGCTTAGTTGTCTGGATAACATTTGTTGATATTGTTTTTATTCATTACATCCTGTTGTGTTTCATGGCATCGTTAATGAAATACTGCTGCATTAGCTCGTCTCATTTGTTTTTAAATCTTTGCTCCATTATAAAGTAAAATTCCTTAAACCTGGCACCTGATATTATGGCACTTCTGATAGTCCTGCACTTCAAGTAGTGAATCTGCACATATTCCTCAGTCCTTTTTACCAGAAAAAGTCTTTGACAGGTAGATCTCCAAGATATGTTCAGAGGCTTCCAGGAATGTCTGTACATCAACTGGTATAGTATCTCCTGGCTTTTGGTCTCCTATTCCATTAACTTTTGCAGCTATTAAGACTCCAGTAAGCACAGAAGAGGACCTGGTGACCCTGAACCAGCACATGAAGGAGATATTGAAATGGAATACTTCTCTGATAGGTTTTAGAGACCAAGTGTAGAAACTTACTTACCTACTTACTTACTCCATGGTGCAGAGTCCTTCTTGAGAAGCTAACTGGTTTGCAGCTAGTCAAGAAATTCCCCGCATTTCGCAGAACCCGAAGGTTCATTACCGCACTCACAAGTGTCCGCCACCGGTCTCTATCCTGGGCCAGCCCAATCCAGTCCACATACCCACATCCCACCTCCTGGAGATACATCCTAATATTATCCACCCATCTATGCCTAGGCCTCCCCAGTGGTCTCTTTCCCTCTGGCTTCCCCACCAAGACCCAATACACCCCTCTCTCCTCACCCATATGTGCCACATGCCCAGCCCATCTCATTCTCGATTTTATCACCCGCACAATATTGGGTGAGGAGTACAAATCATTTAGCTCCTCGTTATATAATCTCCTCCATTCCCCCGTTACCTCGTCCCTCCTAGGTCCAAATATTCTCCTCAACACCATGTTCTTAAACACCCTCAGCTTCCTTTCCTCCCACAATGTCAGTGACCAAGCTTCACACCCATACAAAACAACAGGCGAAATTATAGTTCTATGTATCTTGATCTTTAAATTTTTGGATAGCAACCTGGAAGACAAAAGGTTCAGCACCGAATGATAGTAAGCATTTCCTGACCTCAATCTGCTATTAATTCCTTATGCAATAGAATTTTGATTTGTTAAAGTTGTTCCCAAATATTTAAATTCTTCCACCCTCTCAAAGGTACTATTATCATTCCTTACACACTGAATTCGTCCTGCATTCTGATCTCGAGACATGACCATGTACTTAGTTTTATCAGCACTTACTTCCAGTCCAATCTCCCTAGTAGCAGCTACTAAAGCTTCTGCATTTCCCTTTAGAGTATG
>Ga0136643_10008566_pt1 | contig 14967 bp, 8 predicted proteins | sample TergutLab28metaG_FD_96883 | JGI IMG/M metagenome (GOLD analysis project Ga0136643, IMG submission 96883) | Labiotermes labralis P1 segment gut microbial communities from Petit-Saut dam, French Guiana - Lab288 P1 (version 3) (version 3) | ecosystem: Host-associated > Arthropoda: Insects >... | reverse complement strand
TGAGGAGTACAAATCATTTAGTTCCTCGTTATGCAGTCTCCTCCATTCCCCCGTTACCTCGTCCCTCCTAGGTCCAAATATTCTCCTCAACACCATGTTCTCAAACACCCTCAGCTTCCTTTCTTCCCACAATGTCAGCGACCAGGTTTCACACCCATACAAAACAACAGGCAACATAAATGTGTTATAGAAGAAAACTAAGTTGTTTGCTTTCGATGGAAAAAGTGACTCATTAACTGATACCAGCAATCCGTAAATTCGAACTCTGTTACGAAACTGTGCATTAAACGTCTGATGCACAAAGGAAGAGTGCTGTCGGTACACTTCATACAAACACTTCATGTAATCCAACAAGGTTTTGGATTGGTTTTTGTTCTTTTAAGTTTTAGACATGCTTGTTCTTTGGGCGACTTGAAATCGATATTTTATGCTTTGTTGTTAGTACTGTTTTGTTTGGACTTGAATTTGTCAAGGTATAGGATATTTTCGTCTTTTCCATATTGTGTGAACGCCCTTTCCTGGCATTGAGCTACAAAGGACGGCATAAAAATGGATGACTGCAGTAGATAATGTTAGATGAGCGCGAATAATAGACAATTGTATCCCACGTAGTTGACTTCTCCTGTCAAGGTTATGTATGTCTTGGGTCGGAGATGAATACCTATGAAGCTAACGCAGTAATGGTTATGCCTCACGAACGTTATATGTGTAATTTTGTACAAAGTAAGTTTCCCAGCGGTGTTTCCTGTTGTAGCTGGCTTAAATGTACAAATTTTGCATTACACTTGAAAATCAAATATGAAACATCAAATTGAATTCCTCGCCGTATTACACTTTAAAAAATGACATAAAAAATGTTATTTCTGATTATTTATGACCCTGTTTACACCTGTCTCCCCCATATTGGGCCTGTGGCACGCTTTGTGGAGAAGAGAAGTGCGTACAAGATGTTGGTGGGGAAACCCGAAGGAAAGAGACCACTTGGAAGGCCTGGGATTAAATGGGGGGATAATATTAAAATCGGTCTATGAGAAACAGGATGCGAGGGCGTGGACTGGATTGATTTGGCTCAGAATAGGAACAAGTAGCAGGCTGTTGTGGTCGCGATGATGAACCTTCGGGTTTCGTAAAATGTGGAGAATTTTTTGACTATTTGAGGAACGGTCAGGTTAGCCACTTATTTACATAGTTACTTAGTTAGTTAGTTATATTTATGATCGATTTTCTTAGCTCTAAAGAAACCTCGAAATTCAATTGCCCTGTAAGTTCAATAAGATTTTCATAAACAGGAGTGTACAGAATTTCAGAGTAGCCAATATTTCCTCTGTTTTTGACGTTTATTGACTTGCGATGAACATTGTGTTGATGACCCAGTGAAACTGTCCTGACATCGTGTATGTTGTTCCTTTTAGCAGATTCACTTGAAATTAGTAAAGCTGCTTGAGACATGGAACGTGCTGATGTACCGCTCTGACCTCATATATGTATTGGTATGTGCAAGTTATTGGTCTTATAAAGTGAATCAAATTACAAAGTTACTTGCCATTTTGTGTGTATAAAATTCAGTCTCACACATTGAGGGAAAAACCTACATTGAGTGTACTTGAGAACAAGGGAGTTGGTGCAAATGTTCAGATCTACGGAGAGGAAATAACTGTTGGATGGGAAAGATCTGTAATACGGAACTAATAATTTTGTATTTTTCCGTGCGGTACGGTTGTATACTCTTCATGAAACATTATTAGGAGGTTCAAGTAAAGGGGGATGCTATATTGGACACGTAGAACGTATGGAGGAGAAAAGAAATGCATGCACAAATCTAATCGGGAAACGTGAAGAGACGAGTCCGGTAGCTACAAGCTCTTTGGTATGGTTGGCAGCAGCTCCGATAAAATATTGCAAAATACACGTTGAAATAATCCACAGCTGAGAAGCAGCGTCGTCATAAAATCGCAGGTCATTCATACTTCGCAATTGAAGGCAATCTAGTTCTCATCAGATGTAATCGTACTGAAAGCTGGAAACCTGTTGTCTTACATTACACAAATTAAGACCAGTTAGTGCCCGGTCACACAAAAACTTAGCTGTCACAGTTCTGTACAAAGTTCTGCTATTAAAATTGGTTGATTGTTGCAGCGCTGTCAAGTTTAGTATAGGAAGAACAAGGAGTTGCACGTCAAAGGACTGATTTTTTCCCCTTTTACAAGCGGCACGTTTTTGACAAGAATAGCGAGCAAATTTATTTGGGCTGTACAAGCGCTTTCCGAAATGCAGAAGTTTTAAGACTGATCGTGTCATACGCTTTTCGGCCTTAGCACGTCTTTCACATTGGATTATAAAAAGGTAATTCTAAAACACTTTATCGATTGAGAGATAGAAGTGACGGGAAGGCGAGGAAGAATACGTAAGCAGCTACTGGAGGACCTTAAGGGACTGAGAAAATACTGGAAATTGAAAGAGGAAACACAAGATCGCACTGCCTGGGGAACTTACTGTGGAAGAGTCCATGGAACTTTCGTAAGACGGACTATGTTATGATGAAAGGTAAGATTGTTGTTCGCTCCACGAAGGCTTATGGGACAGTGGAGGTAGAGCTTCACGCATTGTTAACTTCGAAACTAGATGAAGGTGAGTGGTCAGATTCACGCTTCGGCCACTTCCCTTTCGGCAAAAGAGGCCCCAGTACCCATTCAACGGGTGTCAAGGTGGACCTCAGAGCCGGTCTGGGCGTTTTGGAGCCAGTTAACCTTTGGCACTAAGATTTCCCAGCAGTCAAACTGAATACTTCTACTGCATGATTCGACCGACGCAGTCCAATGGGTATGGTCACTTGTACGTAACAAGCACAGGTGTGTTTTGCAGCATGTAGAGTTCTGCAGCCTTCACTGGAATGCTGGAAATCTAGTAGACACTTTCATTAGGTGGAAGCGAAAGTATTTGTTTATTACGGTTTTCACTTTGTTAAAGGAAGACGGTCCAGTAAGAGGAAAGTGCAGCATTGTGCGTATTGGCATTTATACCCTGAAAGCAGTTTTTTAAATTCACTGCTATGATTCAAATCAAGAAACCATTCTGTTATTCGCCTTAATCCGTCAAATGCGTCAAACGTAAAGGGACATACGTATGAGTAGTTAAACTTATGAGTGGTGGGTGCACCAATTAAATGACTGTGCTTTTGTCAGTAGTGAGGGAGTTCCTCTTGTTTTCGCTTAATGGATGTTTCCAGTTCGATGTTACCAACCATTGATTACATCTCAGGAAATCTACAGCAAACTTGTACAGATGCTGTCATGTCGTCTTACTAAGCGTTTCACATCACATTTTGTATGCAGTACACGCACGCAGGCAGACACGCACACAGAAAGCGTATACCAGTTATTGCGAAACGAGCAGGTGGGTTTCAAATTGGTCGAAGCTTAAAACATGCAATGACAGTCAGTAGGCTGCGTATTGCATGGTAATAAGGTGAAATCATTTAACTGGACGTTGAGTACCTGTACGGCCTTGTGCCCTATTTTTATCACAGAGTAGCAAGTAACACCTAGGCGAAGCAACGTCTATGTGAGCAGTGAGTTGTGTTTTTTTTTTTTTCGTACTGGCAATGAATATTCGTGAATTTCGTTATTTCTGCTCGGATGTAACCTTTGCCTTTTTTGTATTAGTAACCTGTTGCACTGCCAAAGGCGGATCCATCGAAAACTGGTGAAGATTATACATATTTCACCGAATCTGGATAGTTTATTACGCTGATTTGCTACGAACTATACCGACAGGGTTCCAGTACTGGCAGGGGTTTATCTTCACCACTGCGTCCACATTCACTTTGCGGTACCGGGCTGGAGGGGGAGAAAGGCTCTTCGCTCTTGTGTAGAGTGCCTGGAAAATTAAGCTGACTGCTGTTCACCGTCTAATGTCGAGGCTAAGAATGCCTGGAGCCATATATCAACTCCTCCTTATATCTTCATACTGTGGGGACAGCTTTATGTTTCACATTTTCGTAGTGCGAAGCTATTCATGGTGTAGTCTTAAAAAGTTTTAAATTCTGCCCACACGGCGAATTTATGTTTTTTGTTTGGATTTCAGAACAAGCCGTGATTATTTACCTATACAGCATAAAAGGATTGGGTTTTGTAACCGAAAGAGAGTTTGTTTACTGCACGGTACGGACTGTGTCTTTATATATTCGCACAAACAACACAGTGGGTGGTTTTAATTTTTAACAAGGAAGTGATGTGTACACGTGTTTTCCTTGTGCAATGGAACACAATAAAGGAGTTCCATTCTCGGCCAAAAGTAAACATTGCGGGTGATAATTCTGACAGATTTACGTATATTATTTGTGCACACATTTGTCACATGATTTACGAAACACAGACCAGTCCTTAAGAGGAGAGAAAGTTTATTAACAGGTTACCTTTTCTTCCGCACAGGAAGTTACTTCATAGAAAGGAGGGAAAAATAGAAAATCGGAAGATGCACACCAGCAAGCAACTTGCTGATGATGATTTGGTGGTGAGCAATTTTTCTGAGTTCTTGCCTTCTGACGGCGTACTAAAGTAAAATTGTAGTACATCGAATCATATATCAGTGCAAAATTGTTACGCGTGCGCGTGCTTGCGCGAAATGTGCATGTGTGTGACTCTGTATGCAGGCGGCTTAGGTTTTTCTGTATAATTTTGAATACAGGGACCACAGAGTGGAAATGATTTCAAGCCACCAAATATCCACCTTATTGGTGTACTCTCTTTTTTCTCTTGGTCTTCAAGTGGGTGTTTTACGAAGGTGTTCCCCAACCAGAATTTTGTATGGTTCCTTTTCTTCTCTATCCTTCCGAGAGTCAAACCCAATGTAGTAAAATTGATCTCAAATATATATTGTAGTGATGTGAACTACATAAACTAGCTGATGACAGGGACTAGTGGCCGACTTTTTACGGTGAGGATTCCTGCTGCAGTAGCGTATTTTCTCCATCAACTGCCCAAAGAAGGCCGGATATCTTTTGTCTGGTCCTTGAAAGTGCGACGTTGTTTCCGTCACTTTTTACTAACCATTATTTTGGTCGTTCGAGATATTTAGCGAGCCCCTTTTCAGACTGCAACAAAAGCAGCATATGCATAGCCTAATATGCATCACTGTTAGTGCAATAACCTATGAACTATGTGTACAAAGCAGAGGTTACTTGAATTTGCTGGTGCATGACTGTGGTTTAGAGCTTTGTTTACCACGGCCCTTGGGTCGAAAACAGATTTTGTCCTCACGTTCTAAATTCCAGTAAATACGAGCTTATAACACGTAAGTTCATATATAGAGCCTATTCGCGGTCTAACAAGTCTATCAATTCGTATCGGCAATGCTCTGTAGAGCTTATTTGTTGCAGTGCCTGGATCATAACGCGATTTTGTCGTCATCATTCAAGTACATACGATCACACTCTATCCTAATTTCTTTTTATATAGGATCTATTCACGGTTTAGCAAATGTGTAATCTCATCTAAGATGCCTGTAGGTCGTTACATCGGAACAGACCGTTTGTCTTCATATGTTAACTAACGTTAAGTAGGTCTTACACGAATTCCTTAAGTTTTCTATATGCCCTGTTTAATAAGTATGAAATTTCCTGTCGGTCCTGAACCAAGAACAGTTTAAAAACATGTTGAGCCTGTAATCAGCGACACTAAATGATATTTAACTTGCGCATGTAGCAGTTTGATTATTTAATACACTTTATTCTAGGAAACCCCCCCGTGGCAAAGATCCTGTGATGGGCTACGTTACAGGCCTGCAAGCATGTAGCTTTGTTTAATGTCTTACGGTGTCCAAGATGGCTGCCGTGTGTAAATCGTACAGTAAGCTTATGCGTTGCAATGAAAACTACACGCCTTCTCGATAAATTAGTGAAAAACCACTAGTGACACGTTAAGAAATTGTAAAAACGTGGCCTGATTGTTACTCTTGTCGTCATGACCAGCATGACGAGGAACCATTCAAGGAGTTTATTTTATATTTTTTTTGGCCTGCCTGGTGAAAGGAGCGAAAATTCCTTGCCCGCTGCGAAGCCTTGTATTAAACTACGTGATAATTGCGCGTATTCGTCTGGAAGTTATGTGTGTTTCATAATACTGGTTTTGAAGAGTGGGGAGTGGGTAGACTCATCGTTTGTTGCGCCTCTGCCCACATGGTATATATATTCGACAAATGCCGCCATTTTGAAACAGTTAACGGTGAATTGAATGACCGCAGGGCATGACAATTTCGATATAACTTGGTTTTCTCTGCCATTCCAAGTAGATAATAACATTAGAATGTGGCGTACTGAGAACTATTAGTGCGGAATAAAAGTAATGCCAGGTCAGAGCCTAAAAAGGCGTGGTGGTTTGGTTGGAGAACAGGCGCGTAACATAAACTGCTGATTGTGGACCGGGATTGATACAAGACGTGCGTATGTTGTGGGAAAAAATGGACGAGCTGGAAAATGTACTCGCGTTGGCGCCTTTTTGTTTAATTGCCTCAAACGTAGCGAGACTCAGGAGAAAATGTATGGGCATAAATGTGTTTTCACCGTCTCTAAAATTTTTATTTGAAAGTTTTCACTCGAATATTTGTAGAGTTACGCTTCAGATGAGTACAGCAATGCTTTTGTAACGGGCCCGTTATTTTTGATTTCAAACTTTCGCCGTATTCTGAATGTTGTATACTTTTTCTGGGTAATTCCCCGGCGTTTGAATTTTATATGCCGACGTTTCGGAGCACTCTGTCTGTTCCATCTTCATAGGCAGGTAGGTATGAAGTATGACTGGATTGAGAAAAGTTGGAGTATTTATACAGGAAAACGCTTGGCCCGAAAATAGCCTGAGCCTATTGCTCCGAAACGTCTGCATATAAAATTCAGACGCCGGGGAATTACCCAGAAGAAAGCATACAACCGTGTCCGTTATTGTTATCCGATTTTAGTCGAAAATTTAATATGGAGACAAATTGTACTGGAACTCCTCCATATTAAGTTTCATGAAAATCCGTTCAGTGCCTACCAGTTGTTACGTTCTACAGGCAGACGTGGTGAAGCAGAGTGGCACATATTTACAGGCTGTATTTGTGAACATTCCGAAACTTCAGACATAATATTGTTCTGTAATGTTCAGCTGGATACAGTCCTTTCGAAAACACGAGGTTCGTTTGTTGTTGAATACTTCATACGCAGTGTGCTGATCAATTTTTAATTAGTGGTCTTACAATTTAGCCATTTTATGAATGTGAGTTGTATGTGACATGTGACGTGGCTTCAGTTTCGGTCGTGTCACATTCAGAGCATCAGATATTACAGACCGCGACAACAGCGCCATTTTCCACGACTGCCTTCTTTTATTCTACGACTTGTGGTTATTATGCAAGCTGTGGGATATTTTAATTATTAAATAGGCGTGTGAAGTTTAATTAGTCTACTAACTAACTCCATGGAGCAGAATGCTTCTTCAGAAGCTAACCGCTCCTTAGCTAGTTAAGAAACGCATCGTAGTTTGTGGAATCCGAAGGTTCATTACCGTGTTTACCAGATTCGGCCAATTGAGCGTCTCCTGAGCCGGATGAATCCGGTCCATGCCCTTTCATCCGAGTTCGTTAAGGTCATTTTATTTTACTTTTATCGTTTCTGATCTTACCATCTATTCCTAGGTCTTCTAAGCAGTATCTTTTAAGTTTCCCCACCAAACCCTTGTATGCATTTGTCTTTCCTATCATACGTGCCACACGCTCTGCCCATCTCATACTGCTTGTAGGTTTAATTACCCTGTATTGGTGTCTAAGGTGATGGTGAATGTCGAAAGGACGAATGTTAGGTGAACCCGAGGAAACCTTGACGTCTCTCAAGCCTCCAAGTAAACCTCTATGAATTGCATGTTAAGGAATAACTTCATGAAGACGTTGGAGGTCATCGCTATAGTGACTAAACACCTGCGCCTCAGAAACCTTGGACGACGAGTAGGAAGTGGACATTTTAAGGCAGTGGATGTGCATGTGCAGATCATGAGGCTCAGATATGTCTGTAGTTGAGTAGTGTTACGAAATTTATGACGTTCATTAACGACATTAAAAATAGGCCATTTATGTAAAATGGCTGGACACATACACGCACACACGAAGATACCATAACTCGCAAATTTTATCTGAATTTTCTTAACCGTATGACTACTTGTGTTTTTGAGCTTGAGGCAACAAGTGTTATTGGTTAAGATCTGTAGTCGTGGGATAATACGCTTCAAGGCACTTTTGATAAAACGATTACAGCCGAAAGAATTTGGAATTAGTTGTTTCTTTCCCATCCTCACTGCTTCTCTGCTGGACTTGCACTGCTATTAAAATTGTCATTCCATTTACAGAGACAAATGCCCTTACTTAAGGGTACTGAAGTTTCGTGTACATTTTAAAATTAGTTTAATGAAACCTGTCTTAAACGGAAATCGAGCATAATGGAAACATGTCTTCAGCAGAAACCGTTTACAGTTCAAAGGATGTGGAGCCCCGAGACCTCAGACTTCCAGTACCTGTGTGAAAGGGAAACTGTCTGAATCTGAAAAAATTTCGGTCCCTTGCGTTTTTGTTGCAGGCAGGTTTCGCTGTATTTTTTTTTTTTTCCAGTATGAATGGTAGGCACCACCATACTTCGAGTCGTAGGAAATAAATCGACAAGCTGATGGGTTGTAAGATTGTAGCCGTGTAGTTTGGTACACAGGCACCATCGTGTCGGAGAAATTCGTTCTTCCATCTTGAGGATGGAGGGTGGACCCAGCTGTTTCCCCCAAAACATTGGTGCCTCTTCACTGCGCTACGCGACGTTACATCTCAAAAGACCCTAATCTTAACAGGTTGTTCGTTGCCGCGAGGACGTCAAGTCTAATGACGAAACACGGGCCGTGTCTGCGTTACGATAACAGATGGCCGGTTATAGACAGCTGGGCATATTACGATCCGTATTCCACACTACTGTCACTGGGCTTATGGGCAGAAAGAAGTTACGTGCGTGCCCTACGTTTCAAAAGGTGCTGATCTTTGCGAGATATTCTGACATCCGTCTTTAGTACGTAATGTTTCCTGCTAGAGACCAATTTCCTTACACAGCTCCTCTGAGAGTAATTAACCCTCATTTTCAATAGCTAATGCCCTAGGCGTAACTTGGGGAGTGCAAGTGGGGAAAGCCTTCAACAGTGTTTCTTTCTTTATAACTTGACGTCTTCGTAAATTAAAGTCCCTAATACCCATTGTCCCTTTTGCCCCCCCCCCCTACAACATTATAAGCCAAGTTACACCTATAGGTAATGGCTTTACTTACCATCTTCTCCAGCCGGTAGGTGTCTTCTAATTAAAGTAACTGCCTCATGCAGCAAGTCTTCTCTTGTCACGTCAAGGGGTAGAGCTATGAGCGTCCCGACGCTGGCCCCTGATGGCGCATTTGTTTCTGTCGCAGTCTCCCCGTTCATCATCTCCCTTTCCTTGAGTTTAGCCCGCAAGATCCTTGCAGCCACAGATCCGTTCTCACTATCATCTTTAAGGCCCGCAAACACCCTGAAGCCCAGATTACTGAGGTGGAGCGCACACTGGAGCCCGAATGCTGTGTCACAAGAGGTGATGAGGACTGCGCGTCCCATACCGATGTTTAGGGTGACCTCTGGGTCATTTTGATCGCTTCCGCTACCCGCAATGTAACGGTTTCTAATTCTACATAGGAGGTAGAGCAAGAGCGCAGCTGCGATACAGCATAAAGCAATGAGTTGCAGTGCGAGAGTCAGTGCTGTTTGGTCATCCATTATTTTTAGTAGAAAATGTTGCCTTTATGTTGTCGTGACTGTTGGAATACTTTGGTTTATTGTGAGAGGCGGAATCCGCGTTATTTATTGGGCTTTGATTACAGCGGTGAGAACATGAATAGTACGGGGTGAGAAAGGTTTGCAACCCTTATAAGACGTTTAGTGTTCAGATTGTTATGTTGTTAGTGATTGTTACGTTTTGTAATATTTAGCACGCCTTAAATGTCTTCAGAACAGTATTAAAATTCAGTCAATTTAATTACCGAAATCATACTACCTGGTAACATGCTTTTGATGCACTATTTAGTGTCGATATTGATGATGTCCGTAAATCTGTTCAGAGAGCCTAACTACTAGTTTGTATTCTTGCTTAATCCATCACGCTTATTTTGTCACACCACGCATTAAAGAGCGCGGTCCTATTACAGTCGTATCGGTTGTTGAAAAACTCTGTGCGCCGACTGTCTGGGATTACTGTGACATTATTAAATTATTAAAAGAAACCACTGGACTTGACATCCAGATATCGATGTGTACACACGTCATGAAACCCTGATAATTCAGGTGGTATTTGTTATGACATTCCCTCTCGCACAACGTGATGTTTGGGTTTGAATATCCAGTACTGTCACATTCACACACGATATGTTTAACACGTCAAATTCCACACTGCAAAATAACTAACACTTGTGACGCAAATTGTTTTCGGCCGATGCTGAGGTGTTGTCTCGTTGGAATGTTGCGGTGTGTTTTCAAGTATATACACTCATACTAGCTTCTGTCCAAGGACGCCGTGTTTTCATAATTATCGCTTGGTTTTTGCTGTAGTGCAGTTAAAATCCGCTACCACGATCACTAAGGATTTAGCATGAGTATAAGAGAATCTGTTTTATGCATAGACAGACTTTCTAACACGTTTTATCAGCACATTCCATCTTGTCTTCTCCATGCACTGTCTACCTGTACTACTGTCTGTGTTATCTTATGGTATTCGAACCGTTTGGTTTGACCGACTTTCTTCAGCAGGCGATGTAGTGGTGGTCACTGGTGATCTATAGGTGAAACTGTTTGACGAAACTGGCAACCGCCTGGAGACCAAGTTGTAGTGCCCCTGTTGTCAGTGAAGAAATAAAATTCGCAGCGCGTTTTATGTTATTTTCTTTACACTTTAGAATCCACTGAAAAATTGTCAATAGCGTGTGATGTTCACATATTAGACATACGGAATTGAATAACTGTATTACATGAAACTAATTTACTGAAGAACCGGTCGCGTCACGGTCACAGAGTACACGATGCAGACGGCCCTACGTGTTCTCACACACGACGCACAATTTGTCGTGGGATTAATGAAATAAGACGTGATTCCACGTGACGGTGTATCGCGTGTTCTTTACGTCCATTTTTCTCTCGGCACTCCTGTTGAAGTCCACATTCTTACGTGTTATGAAGTGGAAGCTTGAGAGCCTTCTGCCAACTTCTTGAGGTTGGCGCGGTGGCGGATGGCCGGGACGTTTGCTGTTGGGAACGCTAGAGGTGACCGCTGCGCATGGCATCATTTTCATTGCTCCTATCCCATTCGGAGGAGTGGCCCGTCTCTTTCTCCCACTCTAACACAATGTCTCCGAGTTGCTCATAATTGGTCTCTCTCTGTCTTCCTTTTTCTTCCTGTAGAAAGAGCCTTGCAGGTGAGTTCACCTAGTCTTGTGTTTATTCGTATTGAAACCTCCCGATACTGCGTTTCCTGGGGATTCCGTCAGGCTCAAAATTAATTCGTCGTGCTTGTGTGACGTATTTTTGGTTTTCCCGCTTGGTGTCTAAAAATTGTAGATTAAATTACGTATACAGAACTTCAATTTTGCTTGTTGTTTTTTGTGGATGTGAATCTCGGTGTCTCACATTAAGGAAAAAACAGACCAATGATATTTTCCAACAAGTTGCCGAAGAAAATATTTGAGCCAGAGAGGGAGGGAGTACAGACACTCCCCTACTTTCGCAATGTCAAGTTACGCAGTTTCAAGCAATGAATTTTATAAAAGCAAAAATAAAATAAAATGTTAGCATTTTTGAAACGCCCACCGAATTTTTCCTTGCGGGAATGACAGCGCAATTAGATGAACGTGGTGGAAGAATACTGCTGTGTGATAACACAGGTGCCGGGGCGGTCATGCTGCGGCCAGTCAGGTTCCAGTGTGTTGGAGTTTGGATGTCCGTTTGTCTTCCTTGTGCTTACATATATAGTTGAACGTATGTATACTCATTTCCGACTTGCGCAAAATTCGAATTGCGCCTCATCTGCCGGAACATAACTATTGCGTAAGTCGAAGAGTGTGTAACAGTAGGTGGAGAAAATTGTCTAACAAGGATCTTCCTTATTTATATTCATGTTATTTGGATGGTCAAATCAAGTGGGATGAATGGGCGAGACGTGTGGCACGCATGAGAGAGAAGCGAAACGCTTACCGGGTTTTTTTTTGGGGGGGGGGGACACGAAGGGAAGAGACGACTTGGAAGACCTAGGCTTAGATGGGCGGATGATATTAAAGTGGGGCTTAAATAAATAAGATGGGGGGGGGGGGCATGAACTGATCTGGATTAGGATAAGGTAGGATAGTCTATGATTGGATTGGGACAAGCGGCGGGCTGTTGTGTACTTTCGGCTTCCATAAAATGCGGGAAAGTCCTTGACCGGCTGGGACATATTAACTTCCCAAGAAGGACTCTGCTTCGTACGTGAGGTACGCAGATCAAATCCTGGATATTTCAGCTAGATTAATGGTGAGGTAAATATCAGTCATGAAAACACAACTATGGTAGTATGGCAGAATCGGCTAGATTGTTTCGAGTGTTCTTAATTATTCGATTTGCTGTTAATTGTGGGTGTCGATGCAAAAGAGAAAGGTCTCTCAACTCGTACAGTGTCTTTAATATTTCACTGCTTCGTTCATTGCTAGTGAAATGATCAGAATCTGTTCAAAATCCGGATATTATTGGCATCCCTTGCAGAAAAAATGTACTGGTTTGCTGAGTTGGGATTAATTTTCAATGTTGACCATAATAATCGGTGCTCAAGTATTCCTTGAATTTCTGCAGTCGGTTAGAGGAAGAAGATGTGTTTTTTCCCGTATACTCTGATACCCTTACTTCACTCCTCTCAGAAATTTCCAGATCACTCTATTTTCGGACGTTTGTAATATACTTTCATCCCTGAAAACAATTAGGTTTCGCACAAAACCAATTATTGCATTATTTTTCGTACGACTGTGTCTGAAAGCTGACGGTCAAACCGCAATTAAACAGAACGCGAAAGGAATGCATCTGTCTGTGAGGCAAGTAGCAATACAAAGAAAAGAACCACATTTACAAAATGACCACAGGTGTCTTTAATATGTGTGTGTGTGTGTGTGTCTGCTATTCCTGTTCACCGCTTCGAACGTCAGTTCCAGTCAGTCTGTCGAGCTTACATTTAGGTCACCGAGGTACGTGAGCATGACCCCTTGAATGCCAAGACAGTTCATAGCATCGCCCAAGGATTCAAGTACTGTTAGCCTCTTCGCTTTACGTGAATACTTACTTCTGACTGCCGAAACGGTCACAGACATACCTACATATTGGAAAGGAGGTGTTGGAGGCTTAGCATGGCATTTGAATACCCACTTAGCAGAGGAGGGATGCAGGAAGAGATACTGTAACGCGTTCTCCATTATCATGATGGGTAGATCTTACAGAAACGCGTGTCTGTCGGCAGTAAATTGTGTGTCTATAGCTTATAGCCGGTTGACCCAGTGTTCTGGTATGTACTGCCGTGGCTGCGCGTACTGATGACTTCATGCATTAAACGGTTGCCAAGCAAGGAAGCAATGCTTACGTAGATGTGTTTGGTACTTTGTGACATGTTTTTATTGTCATGCGTTAAATTCTCTTTTTATAGAGGCCTAATTGGTACGTCCTATCTCAAACTCATGCTGATCCACTCTTTTAAATGCCGATACATACATGTTAACATACTAGTCTCCCTCCACCCCATACCCACCTATCTTACGGTTCTGAGCTGCCGTTTTTAGAGGAAGTCGAAACGCTGGTCGTCAGAATTTATCCGACCTGTAGACTTCATTGCGGTATTATATACGATTCGTGATGTCTTGTTAGCTCACTGTCTTTTCTTTATAAGAAAATATAATTGTATTGAATTGTATTTGTCCGTGACCCCCTTATTTCAGTAACTCTTAAACAACTGCACGGATTTTCGTGAAACTTGGATGAAAATCATGCACCTGCACGTTCATAATTTATTGTCATCACGGCGTATGTGCTAACTTTAATACAAACGATACTAACGAGGCCAGACGTTTTCCTCAGGCAGTCAGACACGACGGCTTGTGTCATTGATATCCATTCTGATATTATACTCCTAACGACGTCTTAGACTGCCAGTGTCGTCTCATATCTTCACGTTTTCCGATTAACATTTTGTATGCATTTCTTAATGCTAGGAGTTGGACAAATATGATGAGGGGTTTGTTCAAGCCTCAAATGATGTCCATACGATCCAGAATTGTAGAATATTTTAAGCCTATGCACTTAAAACTTAGTTCGTTTTATTATTAATTCTGGAATAAAAGATGACCGTCATTTGGGATGTGACGCTGTATGGTTTGGTAGATAAGTACTAAACTTTTGGATGAATCTCTTGTTTCCATGTGCAGGTCAGAAAGTTTGGTATCTACCAAACTGCACAGCGTGTCAACACATTATACATTTAAGGAATGTCATCCCCGTTGTGTTAGTTAAACCATAAGGAAATTTACACCAACACCGATGGTTATACTGTATCATATTATATATTGTGTAGTTTTTCTCCGATAATTGTATCCAACCTGATGATGGCCAAAAATAGTATTGGCCGAAACATGTAGTTGACATGTTCGTATAATGGACAATATAGTTGTGTTATGATGGTCGTGTCCATGCATAACATTATACCTTAGTCTCAGAACTCAGAGCTACGCGAACCTCAGGTTTCCAGTAACAGTCGTGCTATCAAAACACCATACATTGATAATGGCTGAGAGATAATGAGTTTAAATAAAAGTTTGCCAAAAAGATATTGTGTTTGCTCGGCATGCTCGAAATACTATTAGTGGTTTTAGCTTTTAGTGTTACCGCAATG
>Ga0136643_10008564_pt1 | contig 14968 bp, 10 predicted proteins | sample TergutLab28metaG_FD_96883 | JGI IMG/M metagenome (GOLD analysis project Ga0136643, IMG submission 96883) | Labiotermes labralis P1 segment gut microbial communities from Petit-Saut dam, French Guiana - Lab288 P1 (version 3) (version 3) | ecosystem: Host-associated > Arthropoda: Insects >... | reverse complement strand
TTTAATTGATTTAGAATGTGTCTACGTATGTTAAGTGGTAGATAATATATCTACATTTGTTACATGATAACGAAATGTGTCTATGTTGAATGTTACAGAATGTTTACACATTTTAATTGATGTAGAATGTGTCTACGTATGTTAAGTGTTAGAGAATATGTCTACATTTGTTACGTGATACCAAATGTATCTATGTTGAATGATACAGAATGCTTACACATTTTAATTGATGTCTACGTGTGTTAAGTGCTAACAAATATTTTCACCTCTGTTAGTTGTAACATAATTTGTCTAGAAGTACGCCTTTGGCCCGTTTTATGTAACTTTCTTAATCTATGAACAGTTCCTTTTTCAGCACTAAAAATAACCTGGTCTACTGAACATCTAAATTTAAAACTCTAAAAAATACTCGTATGAATATTCTGAGATAGAGTCTGTTTTTGAAAATCGTGATTCTTATACTGAATTTTAAAATAAACAGAGGGTTTGTAGGAATATATTTGAGCCTAAGAAGGGTGAAGTAATGACACCGGAGAAGTTTTAATAATTAGAGGCTTTTGTGTTTTGTATTGTTCAGCGAGTAGTATTTGGGTGTTAAAATCCAGAACAGTGCAATTGAACATTTATGTGGCCCTTATGGAGGTGGAGGGAAATGTATATAGGGTTTTGGTAAGGAAACCAAAGGAAGGAGACCACATGGAAGACATAGACATAGATATGATTATAATATTAAAAGGATCGTAAAGACTATTATGAAAAGTGGTGGATTGGAATAATCTAGCTTAGGATGGAGAAAAGTGGCGTGATATTACGAATATGGTAATGAAACTTGAATTACGAAAAAAGGGAGGTTTCTTGTTACTGAGAAACTAGTAGCGTCTCAAGTAAAACTGTAGTCCGTCGATTAGTTAGTCGGTTAGTTAGAAAAGTGATAATGTCCGAAAAAAAATGACGTAACAATAACGACTAATTCTACCAGATTTTAAAACTAAGCAAATGGATGACCTTCCCCTCATAATCGGCATTCTTGCCAGCATCAGCGTCACCATGCTCTCAGTGACGTAGACAGTCGACGTTTCGTTCGTGTCGCAATGACGCTGTAGACTGTCTTTCGTGAGGTGTCCAGTTCGCATCTCTGACAGCACACCAGTCATTTTGTTTTAGGTTTCCGTCGGTTTCTTCAGCTATTCGCGCAAATTCTTGTTCTAACATTCATAGCTACATGCATCGCTAATATACTCGCAGAGTACAACCAACAAGACGCGACGTTTCTCAGTTTACTTATTTCTGTAAAACGCTCTCCATGTTTCAGACGTCTTTTCCTTCTATCATCAGGAGCTCAAAACCGCACATACAGCGTCAGGTATTTGTCAGACTAATGCTGCTACCTGTTGCTGGCCTGACCAGGCTAGCAGCAGGTAGCAGTAACGGTCTCACAAATACCTGACACTGTATGTGCTGTTTGAGCTCCTGATGGTGGACGGAAAAACCGTCGAAATATGTAGAGCGTCTTACAGAAATAAATAAATTGAGAAACGTCGCATCTTATTGGTTGTACTCTGCGAAGAAGTTCTTGTTCTTTTGGTTTCACGAAGCCCACTTACTTCCGAATCGTTTTCAGCTCTCATTCACTGATTATTGTATCAGCATTGAGCATTCATCGCGTGGTACAGCAGACAAATTGGCAGTAACATGGAGTGTTGCGTGAATAATGCATAAAGGGACTGATAAATTTGGAATCTTTGAAGGACTAATGACAGGCGTACAGCGACGGGAGCTGCAGCCTTCACTTCACACCCTTAGCACTCGATGAAGGTGAATTTTCAGCCTGGGAGCCCTTCTGCTTTATTTCCGAGCGAGGGACCCGTGTATTCGTTCAGTGTGTGGCTTGGTGGGCCCCAGAGTCCGACTGCATGTTTTGCGATATACCTAGCTGTACAATAGCCTCTCATTCCGTAGATGAAGTTCGATTGGGTGGAGTGACCTGGTGTCAGGCCGCGTGTCACGCGATCGATATCACGACACGCATCGTCTGGCTCCGTCGTGCTGTTGCTTCATTCCTCTCGTTCAGTTGTGCAGTTCGCAGCAGGTCTTCTGTCGGTAGGAATGGAAATGCCGCAGAAAGTAGTGCGTAGTGTCGGGTGTAATGTGCCGAAAGGAAAGGCGTTTTTTGTAGACTGTTGGTACTTTCAGTTTACAAACCATGTATCTCGTTAAGAAATATGACCCATTTCGGCTGTGAACAATTAATTTCTTAAAATACGTTCTCTTGATAAAGGAAATGTGCAATAGATTACTTTTCGCGTTAAAAGTAACCTTTCAGATACAGACATAAATCATAGCACGTATTTCATAGTGTGAACTGAGTGCGGAGAAATTAGGCGTGCGAGATTTTAGGTTTTGTACAGCGTTGTTTTTGGGTCGGGATAATGTAGGTGGGCGGTCCAGGGTGCGAATCCCGTTGGGGGCCGAGATTTTCCGCACCCGTCCAAACCGACCCTGCGGCCCACCCTGCCTCCTGTACGACGGGTACCGGGACTCTTCTCCTGGGGTAAAACGGCCGGGGCATGGCTTTGACCACCCACGCCGATACGAGGTTAAAGAAAGAACAGATCTATACTTGAACTACTCCTTCGGCGAGGACAGTGATAGCACAGTGGTAAAGGTGCTGTGCTACAAATCTGAAGGTAGCTGGTTCGATCCCAGCTGGTGTCAGTGGATTTTTCATTGACATAAAATTCTTCCGATCGCACTATGACCCTGGGATCGACTCAGTCTCTATCAGGAGTATTTCCGGGGGGTAGTGGCGGCAGGTGCGTAAGGCTAACAGCCTTATCATCCTGTGTCGCTGTTATAAAATCTGGAAGCCTGAACGTCCTGGAACCCTCTGGGCCTTTCCAGGCCTGTAATGGGACTTCTTTACCTTTTACCTCCTGTGGGCTTTCGTGAACTGTGGTGAACTTTACCTTTGCCTTGGTGAAGTCAAGTCCTCTAAAATGTGATGCCATGTTGACTGGCAGATAACTACCGAAGATTCGTAAGTGCGAAGTGCCTACATCTTCAGGGCTAAATATTAAAGTAGTACAGTAGAAAAAAGTTTCAGCTATTCTTGGACGTCTTGACCTTGAAGTAGAACGAACTAAGCCCATTCCAGCGTAAGTAAATATTTACCAGTCGAGGGCGAAATGTTATTTAAGACTTGAATCTTCAATTATAAATGTGTATTGAATATTTTAAAGAGCCCACCTTTCTTGTGCTCGGAACGACGTATATCGGAATATTTTGTACTTCGTACAAAAAGGTTAGAAGTGAAAACGAATGTTGCGCCGTCTGTTGACAATGGAAGTTGTCTGCATGTGATTGGCGTGACCTGCCGTCGGAATCCTTAAATGAATTAAAGACTTGGTGGTCTAAATTCGGTTTACCACGGACACTGTTACAACGAATGATCAATTCTCGACTGTGTTTTTGAGAAACTCCAGCACTCCTTGGATTAGACAATTACAGACTCAACTCAGTTTTAAGAAAGTAAAAAAGAAAGAAACAATAAAATTCTTGAAACGCGCGCCAGATATTTTTTAGGGGGGAATGAATGAAAACGCAAGATACTGCTGAGCGTTATCACAACCGGCAGGGCGGTCTTCGTGCTGCCGATCGGGCTCAGTGTGCAGGACTGTCAGTTTCATATACAGTTGACTATTGATACACTGAAATCCGATTTTTAAAAGACTTGGACCGACTCTTCTGGAACGTAACTACTGAGTCAAGTCGGGGAGTGACTGCATTTTGAAGATTTCTCTTCTGACCTGTCCTTGTTTTAGAGTTCAGTTAGAACATGAATGTAAGGGGGACATTTTAGTTCTAAGCATTATCTTAATGGCTGGTTGTGATGAAATATAACTGTTTTAAGTAGCGCATTATATGAGCGATCTTTCGAAGTTAGTAACAACGTTCTTACGGAGAGTGCAATTGAGGTATGCTGAAACACAGTTAATAATTTAAAATTTATTTCTTCCCTCGCAGAAACTCCACGGTTTCTATGTTACTTGTGAACGCAGTTTGCACAAACGTGGGGAGTTCATGAAGTGTGCTGAAGTAATATGTGAGTCACGACAAAATCTTTTTGTTGTTATCGGAGGTGTAGTGTACTTTGTGACATGTTTCGGCCAAGTTGGCCTTCTTCAGGTAACATACGAAATGCTTCGGAGGAAATTATGAATTGTAAGTACTATAAAAAGAAATGAGACCTCATTCTTACATAAAATACTCTTAATGTATAATGTTATGTTACAGAAATAAATCTCGTACCTGTTTAAATTTCTGTCTTCACCAATGTAGTGCATATTCTAAGTTAAGAAAGAGGGGTGTAGCATTTTGAGTTACCTACTACGATTTCTGGTACCAGGTGGATTGACCGTAGTAGTTTTCCTTGAAACTACTTATTTCGTAAGTATTTATTTTACTTTTAATTTCCCAGGTCGGTTGTGAACCCTCAAAATGGGGCGGAAGCGGAACGCAGTTGACAGGACACAAACACAAGGAAATTAACAAAAACGACGTTCCAGTCGTCTTTTGTTTTTTTCTCGATTTCACGTCCGAATCCCAGTATCAGTCCACATTGCCCTTCTTTTCCAGCTCAGTGGACCTTCGCTGGGCTGTCCATTGTGAAGACAGATGACAGAGAGCGATATTCAATTGTATGTACTGATGTGAAATTCTTTATACAAGGACAGAATTTTAATTTCATTAAATTCCTGTCGATGGAAGGTTATAGAATGAAAAGTGTAGGTGCACTAGGAGAAACGGAGGAAGACACTGAAGAAGGACACTCTTTACTCGATATAGAGAAGGAGGGCGAGTTCGTGATCACTGCCTCGTAATATTTACCTCTGAGTGTCTCGAAGTAGTGGTCACGACTCCCTATCTGTATTCTGGAGGCTCCGCTTTCGAGATATATAACCGTTTAAAGCAGGGGAGCTCGAGTTTTCCGAAAAGTAGGAGCCACGTCGAAGTTCTAGAAGCCAGAAGATTAGCATAATGCAAGTCCCTTTCTGACAGCCCGCATATATTAGTTCAGTAGCCCAGGCGACCTCGCGTCACAGATCTGTGCACCCTGTTAGCTTTATTTAGATATTTCGTAATACTCCTCCATGATGAAGCGGACAAATTCCCGCGAAACGTGGGTACACTTGTACTAGTCTACACGGTGTCACCAGACTACAATAGTGTTTGTAGAGATCTAACTCAGTACCTCAGATCTCGGCGGGTGGCACAGTTGTGTGGATCTATCAGTCATTTTGCATTAATATTACTTCCACTGGAATATCACGTAGTCTATTATAATTTTACCTAATTACACTTTGAAGAATTAGGTCCTGAATTCAGGAAACTGTCTCTGAATTGTTGTGTGTAGATTGTCAGGCTTTAAGAAGTGTCGATGTTTTGCCCTATCACTTACCGCACGCTGACAGAGCGAGAGAGCGGGAGCAGCACATGGTTTGGACTTCAGGACGCGGTAAGATCAGATATGGAGGGTATTGCGGAAAACTGAAGAAAAGGAAAAGAAGAATGAAGGAAAGTAAGTGAGTAATTGAAGAAGAAGAAGAAGAAGAAGAAGAAGAAGAAAGTGGAAACGAGAAAGGAGACGTCTGCAAACAAAACGCATAAATGCATTTTGTGAGCAGAGTGTGGAATTAATTAATGTTAATTTTAGTGCTACGCTAAGCAGCTACTACGCTTTAAATGGTGAATTAATTATGCCAATTCAAACAACTGCATGGTCCATAAACATGTCTACACATTTTTGTGTGAGGCATCGTTTGTAAGTAAATTCAGAGGAAGACGACCTCTAAATCATTGAGGCTTTATCAGACAAGTTCATCTTATTTTAATTAAATGCTCTAAAATAATGGAATTAAAGAAATGCTAATAAAACTATTTCTATAACTGTGAAACAATGTATACATTCAGTGGGGAGGTGGGCTTAGGAATTCTGTTCGCAAGTCTAGTTTCTTTGTGTGTTATATGTGCAAAAATGTACCCTTGGCGGTCATTTCGGTATATGGAGAGGCGGTTTTGCGTAAAAGTGAAGCAGAGGGGACTAAATGAGACGAAAAATTGGTCACGAATATTTCAGCAGATCTGGATTGACTTTCCCGTTCGTAAAATTAAATATCTCCAAGGAACACGGTGATGTAAAAATCTTTTTGAAACTTTTCAGACCGATAGAATTCTCGTATTCTTGAATAATTTATTTAGATTTTTACTGGAGACTTAATCAGAAGTACACAACTAAAACTTAAGGACAGAGCTTTCCTCGAAACGGATCCTAAGATTTGATTTTTAAGCACTAAACGTCCTAAGGCACCCTCTTGTTCTGGAAACTGTTGAAGTAGGTATATTCGTTTGTAAGAAATGGAGCAGCAGCTCTTGTCAGTCTGTTACAGAATTGTTGAAGGAGTTGAAAGATTTGTTTTTATATGAAGTCCATTTCTTTACACTAATCGAAGAACACGGGTTGGAAGTCAAGTGATAGTCGTTTTAGTTCTTACATCGTTTACAGTAAGTTTGATTCAGCACATAACTCCGGAACGTCAGAACAATCTGAAGTGCCTACACGATGGCATAACCCACTTGGTCACAATTTAACAACATTCACCGTGAAACCCTGAAATGTGGTAAACTGGAAATGTATGAGGAAGTTTTACGAGAAACGTTGCATATCCTAGTTACCTACAGCAGCTTGTTTGATATGTGTAATAGGATTCAACACAGTTCAATTGTTATTTATTAAAGTTTTGAGTCGACAGTGTATTGGCCAACGACAGAATCAGGGCATGCGAACAGAGGACAGTCACAATACAAAATGACGCAGATTACATAGCAAGCAAAACCAATCGATGATACAACTATAACAATAAATGCGAGACCTGATTAATTATTGCCGCATGTTTACTAAAGATCCTGACGTCTATAAAAACCCGATTTGTCGCAGATACATATCTGGCAGGACAGTGGTTACAGAATGGACGTGACACGAGGGGAGTTGCCTAAGATGGCGAGTGGGATATAGAAGACCGACGAAGGCGATATCGATGATAATGATGATAACAATAAAGCTGCCAAACACACCTAACTTTCGAGCACACATTTCTCATAAATTGTTCATTATATTCTCACAGTATTTAATTGTCTTTGTTTTCATTTGCCGCAAGTACGTGTTAAATTGTGGGACACGCGGTGACGCAGTTTGTTGCGGCACTGCGCTACAAGCCGGAAGGTCGTGGGTTCGATTCCCGATAGTGTCATTGGAAATTTTCATTGACGTAATCCTTTCGGCAACACTATGGCCCTGGGGTCGACTCCGCCTGTAACAGAAATGAGTAAAGGGTAAAGTGTTCCCGTTACAGGCCCGGTGTGGCCCAGAGGGTGGGTAGATGTATAACTCTACTCTTCCATGACCGCGGCACTAGAAGGAGGTGAGTGGACAGCAGCACGCCCCGGCCGCACTTTACCCCCGGAAAAGACCCGGTACCCATTGTACAGTAGGCTGGGTGGGCCCCAGGGCCGGTCTGGAAAATCTCGTTCCAACCGGGATTCGATTCCGGTCCGTCCAGCTCGTGTCGATTCGCTCTACCGAAACAGAAATGAGTAAGAGGAATATTTTCTGGGGGGTAAATTTGCCCGGTGCGTAGGACTGGCAACCTTGCCACTTTAATATGTCGATTTTCTTGAAATTTGGGAGCCTCGACCACCTGGAACCCTCAGGGCCTGTCCAGGCCTGTATAGGGATTGCTTCACCTTCACTTTTGCTTATGTATCTAAATACAAGACACAAGGCTCTTGTTATTGTTTAAAACTTTCTTTCAATAATGCTGTGTGTGGTGCAGCCGAAACAACTACAGGTGACGCAAGTAATAGGCCTGGAGTGCAAATATTTTATAGATATTTTGTTAATAAAGTGCACATATAAGAGAAATGTGTCTGAGGAGGCATTATTATAACGTTAAACCGTTGGAGAAGTGGGAACTCCCAGTGGGAACTCCAGTGGGAACTCCCAGTGGGAACTCCCAGTGGGAACTCCCAGTGGGAACTCCCAGTGGGAACTCCCAGTGGGAACTCCCAGTGGGAACTCCCAGTGGGAACTCCCAGTGGGAAACCTGGTAGTAATGATGGAAGTTCTATTGTCTTGTACTCTATAGTATTAAACACCCAACTATGTAGATGTTATAACGTATCAGATTACCCTAAACATTCGAAATATCGAGACACCAAGTATAATTTGCAGCATCCAATGAGCTTTACGTTCTGTGCTGTGTACCCGTGTATGCGATGTTCTGTTAGGGCCTGATGTAAAGTACTGCTGGACCGGTAAATCCAAAAATATATTTACTAGAAATATTTCTGTGTGGAACTGCTGCACCATATTTTATCATAATACAGTTAGTGATTTCAGATATACAGTTTGTAGAATTCAGACCCCAACCTGCTATGTATTGGCCTTCATTCCATGAACTGTATTCTCGAAACGAGTGAAGAGTCTGTCAGATAAAACAGCATTACTAAGAACAGCTATAAAATAGGAAAACGTGAATAACGGACAGCCAACCTCTGAGTTTCGGTACCTGCCATATACCCTTCGAAACTCACATTCGAGAAATAATGAAATTAGATCGGGAAAAGAGCATCAGATGTTTAAGTAACGGTTGCTGTAAGGTGGATATCTCTTTTCCTCTGGGTATGCAGATTTATTGTGATTTAGAATCGGACGCCGCTCTAAAATGATAGTATAGTCGTCGATATTAAAGGACCAAGGGCTGAAATCGCCCTGACATAAAAGTTACATCTCAGGCTGGTTTCCCATTGCCTTTTCATTTTACTGTCTTTATAAAAATGGAACTAGCTAAGGTAGCAATCTCTGGTTTTGTTTTCCGGTTTAGGTTCCTTTCATATCCCGGCTGGTGCATTATAAGTTAGAAGAATAAAAAGTACACCAATTTGAGTTTATATTCTGTTCCAGAGAAAAAGAAATCCCAATTCCTAAATGTTTTTTGACTTTTCCTTGAGAAGTGCTCTCCATATAAAACGTTAAGAAAACGCACTTCGTAGCAACAGTAGGCATAATTGCCACGTGGGTCTGTTTTAACCTGACGTATGACTGCTTTTGGCGATTCAGACACAGTTTTATGAAGGTATGAATAATCACTGGTTCTAGGTCACTTGGTGGTTTTTCGCCGGCGTAGAATGTAGTACAGCTGGGGGGGGGGGGGGGGCTACGTTGTAGCTGAGGACACAAGTGCACCTCGATTCCCGAGTATGCGACACCTCGATGCCCTAAAATCTGCAATGAAGGCGAGCCGCATGTAATTTAAAAATGAGAGTGATTTGTTGATTTCTGGGTTAATTGCTTTGATTTACACATATTTCTTGCAGGAATTTGAAAGATAGTGAAACACCTGTTTACTGGTCCGCCAGCGTCGACAACCTTCGTCACCACTGTGGTTGTTAGTACGTACACTTCCCGCAAGAAAGCCTGAGGTTTTTTGGAGGTACCACGTGCGCCTGTTTTGCTTAATCACTTGCGTTAGTGCACTCTGACTCTGTATGTTAATCGATAAGGAAAGGGACCATCAAAGTGTTTTATACAAGGTGTCCCACAAAACGCCAGAAAAAATTCAGATGGTTAATTGGCATACTTGGAATGATAAATGTTACTTCAGTATGGGTTGTAATTTTTTGCGGTAATTTTCAATGAAATCTGTAAAATAAATTTCGCACAAAGCGTCTTGCTGTTCGAAATTACCTTCAGAAATGCCTAAGCAAAACAAAGTGCTATGTGAGTGAATGAATTTTACGCTTTGTTAATCAACAATTCACAGTTTCGTACAATACACGACACTTGAAGTGTTGACTGAACTACGGAATTGAGACGTTTATCATAATGAACACAGAAAATGTGTATAATTTTATTCTTTCCCGTGGTTTTTCTCTGTCTTATGTAAATTATGGGATTGTGCCTCGATTTGACGGCGACTCCTTCTTTCCATTTACCCTAAAATCGAAACTTGTGGCCTAGGTGCTGACTGCATCTTAAAACAACACTAAAATGAAACGGCCTGCAACCTTGAGCAGGGAAAAATTCAAAACTTTCGTCTTACACGTCTCAAGAAGTGAACGGTATGGATGAAGATACAAAGTTCTGAGATATGGCCCTGCGTGATTAGACGAGCGGTACCCAGCGTTTTGAATGATCATAGTGCCTTTATTTACAAGGTTCAAGCAGTCTTCTCGCACTGCTTTACACTTGAAGGAGATGACACTACGACCTTCAAATACGCCCAGAACTTATCGTCCAACGACATGGCTTCACGTTTCAGAAGACTTTGATCCACAGCAACAAAACCTCGAGAAATATAAAACCTCGCAATTATCTTAGAGTGTTTTGTCTGCGTTTTGTCGAAATCCGTAGGACGATTTGTGTGGTGGGAGATTCCCTCGCACCGCCCTCACAGGGGATTGTGTGGAACATACGGTGGTGTGAAGGATTGTGTGGGACATACGGTGGTTTGAAGGATTGTGTGGAACATACGGTGGTGTGAAGGATACTTCTGTCGCGTAAGGGACGGACAGAGAGAGTCGAGGAGCGCTTCCTCCAGAACACTTTCGGTAGCACGACTACAATGCTGCTGCTTGGATGGACCATGACGACTCTTTACTGTGACAGCGAGATGTCCAGTGGCGAAACAAGCGATGATGCTTCCTAACCCTCGTTCCAGAGCGAGTTCCTTTGAAAGTTTAAAACCGAAGGCTTACGACGTAGAACATATTGATCAGCACAGTTCTGTATGCGTGTTTTTTGTACGAGCGGTAAATACAATCTGCGCGGAACACTTGAGCTGTATGCAGTATTACTGCAAGCAGTTAACTGCAGTCTGTGCGGACACATTTGAGCTGTGTGCAGTATTACTGCAAGCAGTTAACTGCAGTCTGTGCGGACACATTTGAGCTGTATGCAGTATTACTGCAAGCAGTTAACTGCAGTCTGCGCGGACACATTTGAGCTGTGTGCAGTATTACTGCAAGCAGTTAACTGCAGTCTGCGCGGACACATTTGAGCTGTGTGCAGTATTACTGCAAACAGTTAACTGCAGTCTGCGCGGACACATTTGAGCTGTATGCAGTATTACTGCAAGCAGTTAACTGCAGTCTGCGCGGACACATTTGAGCTGTGTGCAGTGTAACTGCAAGCAGTTAACTGCAGTCTGCGCGGACACATTTGAGCTGTGTGCAGTGTAACTGCAAGCAGTTAACTACAGTATACGCGGAACATTTTAAGCTGTAGGCAGTATTACAGCAAGCAGTTACCTACACTCTGCACGGAACATTTAGAGCTGTAGGCAGAGTTACTGCAAACAGGTAACTACCATCGATAACGACGCGAAGAGCACTTCGCTGGGCCCATCGATCACCAAGACGCATTCCCACCAGAACACTACTGGTACCGAAGTGACATCAAGACACACTGTGCTGTCCTAATGTGGCGGTAGAGTACCAATCATTACTGCTTCGTCTTATGGGGATCCTGGATGTGATTTTCGAGCAGGATCCCAGTTAATGAGACTTGTAGTTCCTCATTTATTACAATATTTACCCTAAAGTGGGCCACACCACATTTTGAATCTGTAAGCCACAGTGAACCAGACATTCGGCGTCGACGCATACCATTTTTTATTGTAAAGTTTGCGTTGAAGAACTAAACGCTTATTTTGGAAAACGCGTGTTTAAAATTTATATCATAACGCTCTTTCTTTTAAACGTCTGGATGTTATTGTGGAAGGCGCGCGAAAAATTTAAAAGGAATTTTTATCTACGTAAATTTTTTAACCTTGAACTTCGTCACTATTCTCGAATATATGACGACTTGTGCGATCTGTGTGCCAGTCGCACTGTACTGTTGTCAATGCACGCGAAAACGTCGACCTTGCCAGTGGAGACGTAGCAGTAAGTGGGACTGTTAGATGTTTATGGCTAGTAACTTATGTATTCGAGTTCAAAAGAAAAAGTTGTTTTGTTTTGCAGTTGTGTTCTGTGTGTGGGACTTAATAATCTTAGTTCCTATGGAGTTTATCTCTTTATGGATGTGCAAATGTTCGACTTTAGGCTTCTTATAAATTTAACTCCTAATGCAGTTGCCATCACTGGAAAGTAATAGATGCAGTGCTAGGGACTAACGTTTCCCGGAACCTGTTTGTTTCTTACACAAGATTAGCCCAGTGATGAGGGAGCGTACCTACGGTGTTAACAAAACCAATCACCTGACCACGTAACGATGTAGTTAACCAGCGAACCAATGGAGTAATCAGATCTGACTGACAATAAAGTATCAGTTGGTTGCCAGTAGCTGCAGCAGCAGACAGACAGGACTTCTGTCACGTAATATTTCGCAGCAGTTACAGTTCAGATTGGAGTATTACGGTTTGTGAAGCCGTGTAGTCTGTATAATCATACAAATCGTAAAGAGGGTCCTACTGCATCTTACTTGCATGGTCGGTATCTGAGGGAGAGGCAGTTTCTTCCTTTTGTACGTTGATGTCTAACTCGAAGACTATATAAGGGTGTATCAAAAAGTTCCGAAACTGGAACTATACACTAGAATGTATTTACTTAATTTACGTTTGGGCAGCATCCCCTTAAAAATAGTCCCCTTGTGCAACGACACATCGATCCTAGCGCCGTTGCCACTGCTAGAACTCGTGTTGGAAGTGCGTACCAAGAACATTCTGCGATTCCCACTGGATCTCCTCCACTCTGTCAAAGTGGCGACCCTTTAGCTGCAGCTTCATCTTCGGGAAGAAGAAGAAGTCGCAAGGGGCGAAATCTGGTGAGTATGGCGGATGCGGAAGTGTGATAATGTTGTTGTGGGCGAGAAACTCACGAGTTACGAGAGTTCGGTGAGAGGGTGCATTGTCTTCATGGAGGAGCCAATTGCCCTCGCACCACAATTCAGATAGTTTTCGCCGAATGACCTCCCTCAGACGGCGAAGAACACTGCAGTAGAATCCGGCGTTCACGGTCTGGCCTTCGGGGGCAAATTCATGCTGCACAATCCCTCGTATGTCGAAAAACAAGATGAGCATGCTCTTGGTCGCGCTGCGGCTCTGCCTCGCCTTCTTCGGTCTTGGGGATCCTATGCTCTTCCATTGCGAAGTCTGTTGTTTGGTCTCGGGATCATACCCGTAGTCCCAACTCTCGTTCCCAATGATGAACCTCGACATGAAGGATGGGTCATCCAGGTCACGCTGACGAAGCTCTTGACAAATTGCAACACGGTGCTCTTTCTCTTCGGTGTCAGAAGCCTGGGCACGAACTTTGCAGCAACGCGGTGCATGTTCAAATCACACGTGAGAATTGTCTGCACTGTTCCGTATGACACATTAACGATCGCAGCAATGTCCTTAATGGTTCTCCGACGATCCTCATGCACAAGCCGCCGAATTGTTTCCACATTTTTAGGTGCTGAGCTCGTGGAAGTTCGCCCTGACCTCTCGTCGTCTTCGAGTGATGTTCTGCCTCTCTTGAAGCGCGCGTGCCACTCGAAACACCTCGCACAACTCATGGCTTCATTTCCATACGCACGTCGTATCATTTCAAAAGTCTCCGCTCCAGATTTGCCCGGTTTCACGCAGAATTTGACGTTTTCTCTCTGCTCCAGTTGCACGTCCTTGCTGAAATCGCAAATGTGAAGGCACACGTGGCGACAAACACTCGTGTTGTGCAACTCCCAATGTTCACACAGCGACGCCACTCGTCATACTGAGTGGCGACGTTCCCTGCTCCCAAGCACAGCGCACGCATTCACATACTGCCATTGGTTGGCGTTCTATGGAGCTAGTCTCGAAACCTTTTGATACACCTACATCCAAGAAGACCGTAGTATTTTTCTGTTAAGAGACCCGAAGTTACGTCACTGCTATTAGAAAATCCTAACATTTGAGCCATTTCGTGTCGCAGTTTAGTCTGCAGTAAATTTGTGTAAGTTCCAATTTAATACTATCCTCTCTACACATAGGCCTGTAATGTTAATCTTTCTAGTGTTTAATAAATGTGTATGAATTTTCCTGAAAAATAAGCTGTTCTGAAATATGACGGTATATCAATTGGTACATAGTCGTAGACTTTTAGAGAAATAAAACTGCTTAGAAACTGAAAATCGCGGGAACAGTGACTCAGAATCTTCGGTAACTAACAGTGGACGAAACATCACATCCCAAAAGATTTGAATCTTGTAATATTGAAGTTTTCACAGCGGAGTTGCCGAAAATTCATGTATTCCGAAATGTGCGGCTGTGTTGATATTTCCCCGACGTTTCGAAGAATCGTATTTCCTTCATGTTCAGGGTCAATCAGTCGAAGAATAATGGACTACTTAACATTGACGACGAAGAAGCAATGATCATTTGAAATGTCGGGAACTACTTGCCCAGCGAATCTGCGTCACATCCCAGAAGACTTGAATCTCCGCGAGCACTACTGTGAGAACCTGAAAATGTTGCTTGAGGTTTTTCTGCTAAAGTATCGTGTGTGTTTCTTGCAACGTATATCGCTCACACATACACGTGGTGTGGCTATAAAATAAATGGGCGTAATTATTTTCCGCTTTACTGTAAACTCGGCAACAGCGAGCGGTATGTGGTATTGGCTTGTGCTGGCCCCTCCATTCACGGTTACAATTTCAAGGCCATGCGGCAAACAGTTTGGCAGTAGCCTTTGCTTGAAGTGGATCGTGTTCTTGTTCTCCGTCGGAATCATGTTACGTGTTGACGTGGGGCATCGCGTAAATGTGAAATTCTGTGTGGAACTTGCAAAATCCGCTACAGAAACGTACGATTTGTTGAAGCAAGTTTATGGTGATGACTGTCTATCTCGTACTCAAGTTTTCGAGAGGTTTAAAAGGCTTAAAGAGGGAAGG
>Ga0136643_10008562_pt1 | contig 14969 bp, 9 predicted proteins | sample TergutLab28metaG_FD_96883 | JGI IMG/M metagenome (GOLD analysis project Ga0136643, IMG submission 96883) | Labiotermes labralis P1 segment gut microbial communities from Petit-Saut dam, French Guiana - Lab288 P1 (version 3) (version 3) | ecosystem: Host-associated > Arthropoda: Insects >... | reverse complement strand
GGCAAAATTATAGTTCTATATATCTTAATCTTTAAATTTTTGGATAGCAACCTGGAAGACAAAAGATTCTGCACCAAATGATAGCAAGCATTTCCTGACCTCAATCTGCTCTTAATTTCTTCCACAATAGAATTTTGATTTGTTAGAGTTGTTCCCAAATATTTAAACTCTTCCACCCTCTCAAAGGTACTATTATCAATCCTCACACTCTGAATTCGTCCTGCATTCTGATTTCGAGACATGGCCATGTACTTAGTTTTATCAGCACTTACTTCCAGTCCAGTTTCCCTAGTAGCAGCTACTAAAGATTCTGCATTTTCTTTTAGAGTACGGATGCTTCCTCCCAGTATATTAACATCATCGGCATAAGCCAGAAGCTGATGTGTACCATTTAGTTTCAAGCCATCCTAGTTTACCCGAACCCTCCTAATGGCGTACTCTAAAGCAAAGTTAAAAAGCAATGGTGATAGAGTGTCTCCTTGTTTCAAACCATTCCTAAAAGGGAACCTGTCAGACTCATTGTTACCTACCCGGACTCTAAGAGGATGAAAATAAAAATAAAATATAATATAAATAAAGATTAAGATATACAGAACTATAAGTTTGACTGTCATTTTGTAAGCATGTGAAACATGGTCACTCACACTGAGAGAGGAACACAGGCTGAGGGTGTTTGAGAATAGGGTGCACAGGAGGAGATTTGGACCAAGAGGGACAGGCTAACAGGGTAGTGGCAAAGACTACATAATGAGGAGTTTAATGATCTGTACTCCTCACCAAATATTACTCAGTTGATCCAATCAAGAAGAAAGAGTGGGCAGGGCATGTACCACATATGGGGGAGGAGAGGTGCATACAAGGTTTTGTTGGGGAAATGGAAAGAGACTGCTTGGAAAACCCAGTGTAGATGGGAATGTAATATTAAGATGGACCTTCAGGAAGTAGGATTGGGGGGGGACTAGATTAATCTGGCTCAGAACAAGGACAGATGGAGGGCTCTTGTGAATGCGGTAATGAACCTTCTGGATCCATACAATGCAGGAAATTTGTTGACTAGCTTAGAACCTGTTGGCTTCTCAAGAAGGACTCTGCTTCAAAGAGTTAGTGTCAATTAACTTTAGTCATGCTGTGTTCTCTCATCTGTCTATACATGACGATTTGGCGATGAAGGCCTTGGTTTGGTTCTGAATGGTCTGCTTCAGAGCAATCTGGTTTGGTGTAGTCTCATTCGGCTGTTTGTGTTTGAATTTAAATGACCTCACACACTTAAGGGCCAAATTTAAGGATAAAACAGAGTCTTGCATTCAAGAACATGATAACTAATTACTTTTAGGGCAAGGAGGAATGTAATCCAAGCCAGATCCAACGAGCCATAAGACCACAAAATAAAATAATAACTCATAGCATGTATTCTACAAGAACTAAAAGTCTTAACTACTGAAACAGGTGCCAATAGCATGAGATGCGGAATACCTCATATGTAACAGAACCCATGATGTTCAATGCCCATGTCACATTTTTCCATCCATCTACATACTACAAAATTAACTACTGTACTCCTTACTCTCCAAAGCTTAGACTTCTTTTCCGCTTTGCCACTGACGGCTGTCCTTCAGGCTCTTCTTGAACAATTTCTGTAAAGTGACGTTTTCGGACACTGGTAGTTGTGGGGGAGGACGGGAGCAGCTGTTTTGAAGTGGTCCTCTTCCTTATGCAAGAGGAACACAAGGATTTGCCACCACTTTGAGCACATCTGCATACAATTTTTCCACACTTTAGCTGCTGATGTTCACTGTAGGGCATCACAGTGTATGTGTCGCTCGATGTTAGGGTCTTCTGGACAAGAGACGCTTGGTTACGGTGGTGCAGAGAAACATATGCAGATGTGTCACTCAGCCAAGCAATGAACACAGGACCTGCAAATAATACATGTACAACATCTAGTTAATCAGCCATGCAAATCAGTTGCAACAACTGACAGAACCCAACAACATTTCACTGTGCAGAACAGAATCGCATCTTTTAAAGCTTAAGTCATGTTGTATGCTTGTTTCACAACCTGAGGACCTCAATATACCAGTGATAACTCTTAAAAGATGTGACAATGGTTGAGCCATCATAATACAGGTGAACTGTAGTAGGAATATGGGGTATGTCCACATTTCAGCCATTGGATATGCACCTTTCTTCAGTCAACAGATTCAATTATACAGGTCGCATGAACATCTTCACTGCAGAAAGCTAATAATATCATGGACAAGAAAGAGTGTATATAGGATGTGGCTATATATTTACTATGCCCTTGGGACTTTTCTGCTGTTCCTGTATAATTCAGGGCTTTACCTACAAATGAATTTGAACATGAACTATCCAACTTTTAAAAGAGAAATGCAACAACTGTAAGAATTTCAGTCCAAATGTAGTTCAAAATCCTGTACAGTACAATTGAGCTGCCAGAAGAATGAGAGATTTTATTGCAGCAAGAAAAAACAAAAGTAATAATTCTCCTAACATATATGCATGTAAAAAATCTTGCATAAAATTTGGGCTTTTCCCTGGTGTTATCAACATTATGAGTGTTATTCCTCAGGCAATGACTGTACCCTTTCTGCACAGACTCTACATGCAATTTTGCTTACCATACTACTTACAGCACTATAGCCAGTAACGATATCATTCATCCGCCCTGTGGGACTCTCTCATGTCCATGAGAAAAAATATGCATTCCAAACCTGAGTATTTCATGTATGCAAAAAAAATATCCTGAACTTTGATGCAGGAGTACTTCATGCACGAACACGTGTGTGTGAGTGTGTGCAGGGCACTTCTGTGCTCAAAAACGGTGCCTAACTCCTGAACTGATAAGGTGTTCAACATTCACGTCTTCTGGGTTTTTTATGCTGAGCAGGAAGGTTATTGATATGATGCTGCATTAAAGAAAAAAGATTTTAAGACCACATTCAGCACAATCTGACAGCTTCAATTTTTAGCCCCCTTCCAATTTTAGTCAGAAATTTCTGCAATGTAATGTTAAGTGAACCTCTCTTCAGTCCTGAAGCTTGAATTGTTGTGTGTTATGTAGTAAACATAAGTTGTCAGTGTTCAACATTTTTAAAAACAAACTACACCATCAGCAGTTTTATGTGCTGGACAACCAACACACAAATAATGATGGTTTCAAATCCACGCTCGACAAGCATCTGTCGAGCGAGATTGATGGAATGATGAAAATAACAGGCAACAACTTTGCAGCATTTTAAGGCTGAATGAATGAATGGATGGATGATGGCATGGTTGAGTGATAGTAACATGGGAAAACCAAAGTGCTTGGAGAAACACCTGTGCCAGTGTCACTTTGCCCACCACAAATCCCAGATGGACTAGCCTGGGATTAAACCTGGGCCTCTGTGGTGAGAGACCAGCGACTAACTGCCTAAGCCATGACCACGTTACCAAATAACGACTTATTTGGTAACATTATTTGGTAACCAAGTAAGGACTTACTTGGTAACGCTTGAAGAAGCTTGCTCCCCAGATAGTATGATCTGTACCAGAGGCTGTAACTACAGTTTTATGTACTCCTGATGATAGGTGCAACAGACGCCCAAAACATGTAGAGCAATTTAGCAGTAATAAATATCTGTATATAGTTGCATCTTTTTGGATTTCTTTAACCTATTTAGACAAGAGTCCCATTGATGCACAACTGAAAGTATCCCAACTACAAACAATTCCTTGCACTGCTATTAAGCCTAGGTCTTTCTAACATCCAAAGATGTGGCAATTGCATGGCCGCATGCAAGATGTTTGAGAAGTTCTATCACATCGTGTTCAGCTTGCCCTGAACTATATGGGCCACATGCAAAGAGGTGTTCTCTCACAGCACGATTATACCATACCATCAGTAAATATACCAATATTTACTCTTGATCTTGGTACACAGATTTGAAGCATTTGAAAGTTGCAGTTTTCATTGTAACATGATTTGCAATCCACAAGTAGGGACCCTCAGTGTCAAAGAATACAGCACTACTCTACCAGTGGATTTCTGTGTGACTTGAATTTCTTTAGTTAGTGGAGAAATGTGATGTATCCAAAACATGACTGCATGTTTTCCTGTGAGTCCAAAACAGAACACACCACATACTCCAACACAATCTGCTGCAGCAATGCATCACACTCAGTTTGGCATCACTGCATCTTTTCCAGTGAAGTGATGTTCCTTGTGTATGTCAGTAACCATGGGACCCAATGGGAACACACTGTGATTTCCATGACCCTGTACAATTGTATGCACAGTGCTGCCACTCCACTTCAACTTAAAGGGAAAGAACAATCTGACATCCATTCTTGCGAACAGCATTCTGAATATGCACAATGCTCTCTGGATTAGTGACCATGTGAGCATGTTCTGGCCTTGACATGGCCCTGAGTGTCGATTCAAAACATATGGAGTTAATTCACCACCATACATGGCCCACATCTGCCTACATATTTCAGCAAGCTCTCATCCTTCCACTCCCAGAAATTAAATCAGTACCTTCTGCCTCTGTTTTGACAAAATCACCACCCAGTAAGCCATCTTTAAGCTGCACTGTAATTTTGTCCATGCTGGCTACACACCCAGTCAACTGTACTTTTCTATACAAGTGTCTGCTAGTGTGCTTACCAAGTCAAACACACAGCTTTACCACCCACACAGTCACAACAGTGTCCCAAATGAGTTTCAATTGTACTAGCTACACATAATTAAATTTTATGAAATGGACATGAAGAGCATGTATTGCAGCCATTTTAGGTATGTTTGCATAATCAATTCATCATGTCTGTCTGTCCACATGTATCAGCATGGGTCCCACTGGACACATTACCATGAAATTTGATTTTGAGTAATTTTATGATAAACTGTCAAAAAAAACCAGATTTGGTTAAAATCAGACAAAAATATAATGCACTTCACATTGAGACCAAAGAATGTCATATTGTTGACCATGATATAAATGCACCATAACAGCAAGTTTGTGCAAATATCTATGTTTATATATTGCTGACATTGACATGTAGCTCAACACTACACTCAGAATGTACTGTTCCATTTGCACTGCAACAGTGGTTATGCAACTGTCACAATGTGATACATACACTTGCCTACCTGGTTGGATATTAAGGCTGCCCACCCTTCACAACGAACAATTTTAGAAATTTCATCTCACTACGTAAATGTTGCACTCTATCTCATTGTTAGTTACCAACATTTTTAGATGGATTTTAAATTGCAAGAAAGCACATCATCACTTTACCATGAAATCAAACATACTTACCAAAGGGACTAAAAAGGTGGGTGATGTCATATGCCTTCCACTCTTTTGGAAAGCTGACAAAGAAAACATGATCACGAGGCACTGCAGCTGTAAAAATTAAGATACATATGCATTAAATATTAATGCTGTTCCTTTAGCAGCACAGCAAAGATGAGTTAAAATGATTACATACTTACGATCTTTACCCACAAGATTCATGTGAGGGGAATCCTGGACTCTTACAAGGAACAACCTATAACCAAAGATATATGTAAGCATGAAAATCAAAGGTCCACAAATTTTCTAAAAATCTAGGAGCCACCTCAAATTTCCAGATACCAGAAGGCTGATCAATAAGTTCCATATAGGATTTGTGCACCCCTTACAAAAACCATGTCCATATACTTTAACTGGATTTTCCCCCCTAAAAGAACAGGGGCAAAGAGTGCATAAAATAACTGAAGCAAAAACATAAATTTCTATCAGAACTGCAGCATATGGATGTGCTCTTAACAGCAGGATGGTCTTATCAGGTTTCATGAAGAATACTCAACTGGTACCCTGCATGGTAATCTCATAAGCCTATCTATTCACTCTTCAGGACAAAGCATGGGCTAATAATAATAAAATCCCAAAAATAAAGACCCCGGTAGAGTACTAAGATTTGGACAAACAGACACAGCCATAAACACTAATGTTTTTGTTTAAACAACCACTCCCTTACATTCTTACACTGGTAAATCCTACTTTCTTGTTGATAATGATCTCAGACCTAAATATGTTAGGAAATACCTATCCTAATATAAAATGGCCCTTCTTCACAGTCTTCAATTTTCAGGAAAACATATACACAGAACTTTAAGCATGGTTAAAAGGTGACCACTATTTTCCAGATGATCAGTAAGGAAAAATCCCCTTGTAGTCAAGTATATAAGTAAATGCACAGTGTAACAGTTGTGGTACATTCACTTGGTTGTAATGTTAACTCCTGATGTCCTCTTACAAAAGCATCAACTGATGATTTGAAATGGCTCAACTATTTATACTGTTCTCCAAAATTAAGGTCATAAAAATCCATTCAGCAGTTCTCAAAATATGTCAAGACTAGGCATGTATGAACAATTCTAGTCACTGTAACAGAAGTAGTGATTTAAGCAGCTGACAATTTTTTGTGAGACTACATGCAAAAGCAACATTTTCCTTGCATTAATTCAGTTATATCACAGACAGCAAAGACATAGCACTGATGTGTGCTTTGTTACTTAGTACTCAAAGAATTAAAAAATATAACAGTTTCAGGTACATCCAATAACAAGCCACAGATTATAAAAAGAAAATCTACTCTCTCTAGGAAAAACATGAGGACATATAAAAATATTTTAGAAATTTCAGAAATCGAGGGAAATATCGATCAACTACTGAACTCTTTGGTCCAAGCTTCATGTTTTATACCAGTTTTAGAAGGTCTGTGGCACCAGCAAAAAGTTTAGCAGTAACACTAAGACATAAAAACATTCTTCTTAACTTTGATCAAACATTTTATTAACAGCAACTTTATATTCAATGAAGATCAACAATTTAGATGATTTATGAGGTAACATATTGTAAGAGACTCTGCAACTGTCAGTTGTTATTTGAAATTTGCCAAAATGTAGACAGATTATGTTGCTGGACTTGTCAGTTTGACTGAAAATGATACTCAAATGGATGTGGCACTGAGAAAGATGTAGATTCAGGGAACATCACAAATTGAGGTTGAACAGCATATTCTTTGCTCTCCTCACAATGTGTGGAATTATCATCTTTTCCCAGTACTTCTGGTCATCATTCAGTTTTTCAAAAGCTGGTCTGAGTGACAGCAAAGAAAAATAGACATTATTGTTATTTTGCTTCAAGAATTCCAGCAACTCTCATTCACAATTTTCTATTTATGAAGTACTGTTTTGGTACTGATGGGTTTGAAGCCTGGAAGTATTCACACATGTGCTGCTGATTGCATCTTCTCCACCCTCATTTCTATCATCAGAATCTTGTTCCTTACTATTGTGCTTCTTTATTAATATATAGTACGAAGAGGTTGTGAAATCACGTATTGTTGGTAGGAGCAACAACACTTCATCAAACCACACTACCACAAAAAATTACATTGTTTTCATGTGCAGAATAAACGATAGTCATCAGTGTGTACACACCCATGTTTTGTGTGTTGCATTTATAAAAGCACCCATCAAGCAATAACCATGTTGCACTTGAAATGGAACATGATGCACATTTCTAATTGTCACATTTAGTCACTTGCGCACAAACATGCATATCAAACCATGCATTAGAGTTAGGCAGCATGATACTCACAGTGATTAAAATTGCACATACATGCTTAGCCCAATACAGATGGCTGGACAGCACAAATTTAACGGGAGTTGCACGAGGATGCAAAACAACATAAAATGTGCTATACATACTGACAGTGGTACACAACTCCTTATAACCATTTATGTTATATACATGAAAGTATCTTGCCTGTTCAAAAAGGGATCAAGTAGTGGTGATGAAGGGAGTATTGGATGCACGCTAGGGTTCTGCAGGGAGCCTGAAAGAGAAAAAATTTCTAATTAAACATTAAAGGTACAAAATTTTTTTTACTTTACAACTGTGAGAAATACTCAGAAAGGGCTAACCTTTCATATTCAAGGTAACTATGCGGCTCAACGGCATACAGCAACCACTTCAGTATCACAAATATAACACACACTGTAATACTAACAAAAATGTCTGCATCCTTGAGTTCTGTATGTATTTTACAAACATAACAATTACGACCAGCATTTCTTGGAACAAGGCTGTGCATAGCCATGTAACTTGCAGGCTGAGTCCTTCTGGAGAAGCCAATAGACCCCAGCTATTCAAGGATTCTTTGTATTATTTGCAACCTGAAAATTCATTACCATGTTCACAAGAGCAAACGTCCTTTCTCTATCCTGAGTCTGATGAATCCAGTCCTGCCATCCCACCTACTCCTTTACTATCCATTCTAACTTTATCCCACCATATGTGCATATATCTTCCAAGCAGTCTCTTTTCTTCAGATTTTACAACCACAGCCCAGTATCTCTGTCCACCCATGAGTGCCATACATGCCACATCCATCTCATGCTCCTTGATCAAATCACCCTAGTGACATGTGAGGAGTATAAAACACAAGGCTCCTGATTATGCAATATTCTCCAACCTACTGTTATTTCCTCTCACTCAGTTCCAAATATCTGTTTCAGCACCCTGTTCTCTAACACCATCAGCCCTCTTTCACACAAGGGACAAAGTTTTATATATTTATGAAACAACAGGCAAAATTTATTTTAATCTCTAAGTTCCCAGAGAGGAAATGGGAGGCACAAGATTCTGAACCAAATGGCAGCAAGCATTCACTGAACTTCAGCTGTTCCTTTACTTATGCCTGCAATTAGTGCAGTTCTCAAATCCAGTGGTCCCTCAACAATCCAGATCTCCAGGTAGTCCAGGTAGTTGTTGTTATTGTTGTTGTATGCATGCATGGAGGATAACACATGACCTAAGCAAATAATGACCTAGTCACATGGAGGAAGAAAACAAGGATGATCCAAAGTGGGAAAAGGAAGTTGAGAGGGTTAGGAAGCAGAGGAATTTTACATTTTACAACGCAATAAACTGGCAATGTGACGACTGAAAACCAGCTTTGAGTGATGACTGTTGTATGTTATCTATACCACACAGTTTCCCGTAAGTGGTATGGATTCTCTGGTATTCCAGAACCACCCCTCCCCCTATATGGCCAGGCCAGGGTGACTGAGGGACTATTGTATGTGAAGTCTGCCACACTTTCATTGGATTTGTTGGCTGGCTTCAGGTTGTGATTTTGTTCTACATTCTTTTGATAACACCTAACACATACTTAGTTTCCTCACTATTTACTCCTTGCTGGTGACCAACAAAGTTTCAATGTTTACATTTACAGTACATGTTTTCACCCATTAAATTAACAGCATCAGCATAAATCTGCAGCTCCTGTGTATCATTCAATTTCATCCAATGTGGAATTTTTTTCTACAGATTAAATTGAACACATTTTAATTAACCTAACTAGTTTCAAGATAATACCAAACTCAAGCATATTATACACAACCTTCCTACTAATTAAATCATAAGTTATACTCTGCCACACTGCATTCCCACTTATCTGAAATACAAGCTACATACAAAATACATGATCAGTAACTTAATGTACCACAATACAAAAGAGTCTGCTTTGCACTTACAAAGAAGGAATGGAACCAACAAGTCAACACCAATACTTTTCCTTTTATGAATCTGCAAAGATGATTTACATGTTTGGCAATAATGGCAACTAATCAAACAAGTTCAAATGGTGTCATAAAGTAAACCTAAAAGAAAAATGTGACAGCTTATAAAGTGTCTATGGTATAACTTTCATGCACACTCTTTTTAGAAGATTTGTTGACAGTCACTTGAAAAATCTGAGAGTTGTCTACATAACCAAAGATGGAATGGGTCTCATGTAGCTGTGTTACATGACAATGTGAAACACACAGATAGATACCCTGATAGTAAATGGGAAAAATGTAATACCTCAGTTAACACTGATACATTAACATCATCAAGGACAAAATTAGAGTTTTATTTACATTACTTTGCATTATAAAAACCAGGAAAGGATTACCCAAAACTGTCATGGAACAGGGATATGAACACGCTTACTTAGAGCACGTAGAAGTTTCAATACTTCCATTTGTGTTGTATTTGCTGATTTAATGATAAACAAACAAGAAGTATCAGCATTAAGTGTAATAATGTGATAATACAACAGCTGTACAATCTCTGCTGGATCACTTTGCAATGAAATACAAGAACAAAGTGTACTTTTGTGGTAACTCATGAAAAACTAGACACTTCCCACAGTCAATGCCATTTTGTTCACTACATTCCTAACAAACCTGCAAAGCACATAACAAAAATTACCTGTCTACATTATAACACATAATTTAGAAATTAAATGTTAGAAATTAAAGTTCCCATGCCTGTCCAGACTGGCCCCAGAGACCAACCAACCTCCTGTATAACAGACACCAGGTCTTTCCTTGGCATAAAATGGCTGAGGCATGGTCCTGACCACCCATACTCTTCCAGTGCCACAGCAGCAAATGGGTTGGAACTATAACTGCCTCCCCTCTGTGCCTGCATAGGAATGTCAGGGGGTGACCTTTAACTTTACTGTGGGAAATAAGATTTAACATATCTAGTACCAGTACATCAGAATTAATCGGGACGAGAAACATTTGTGGTAACACAAGAAGAAACAGGAAGAAGCTTACCAGTCAGATATGGTATAAAAGTTACCCACTTGACCAGGGCTCTTAAATACATGGTCCACCAGTTCTCTATGTGGCCCATGCATTGATCTTTTTTGCAGTTACAAAATGTGTCCTGCCTCAGTGCTGAATAATTTATTTTATTTTTTTGTTATGTCAAAACTTAATAACAGAATATCAGAAAGTGTGTATTTCAAGAAAAATGGTAAATGTTTTTTTTATAAAACTGTTTGTTTCATTTCTGGCAAAGGGTAGCAGTGCCAAAAGAATATATCAGCCATCATTACAAAACTTCACACAAAAATCAGTTTAGAGTTCTTGAAGGGAAGCTATGAGAAGAAAAATATCAGTGCTGTTACTAAATCAACTGAAACAACAGCAACTCACATGATGCCAATTACTGCAAAGAAACCAAAACCATTTACAGAAGGTATGTGAAAGGATGTATAATACATGCAGCAGACATACTTGCCACAACAAACAGCAGCTATTTAAAAGCATGAGTCTTTCTGTAAACTCAGTAGCTGATAGTGTAAATGACTAGGCAGCAAATATATAGTGTCTGCACAAAGAAAAGTCAACAGATGTTGCAGCATATTTAATTGCAACTAATAATAGTACAGACATTACACATATTGTGCAGCTTGCTGCATTTATTCCGAGATGTCAATGACAACTTCCAGTCTGTAATGGAGCTTTTGCAAGCTGGTCCTTGAAAAAGAAAACGGGTGGTGACAAAATATTTTTTGAACTGCTGACTATTTTTAGCACATATGAACTGCCTTGGGAAAAAAAATGGTTTAGTTTGTTAGTAACAGGGTTCTGATATAATTGGCCAAAGAAAAGATGTTGTGGAAAAATTTTTTAAGAAATCCAGAACTTATCACAATCACTTATAAAATAGGCAAAAGAACATCACTTGCAGTTGATGTGACAACATTCCTTTTAAAACACCAAGAACCCACTTAAGGTGGACACATGTACATAGCTCATGAGAACAATTGTGGGCACAAGTACAGACTGCAGTGTGTATTAATAACACGCTGCTTTGATGCTTATAATCAACAAACCCTTAACCTCAAGACAAACATGAACCACAGAAGAGTGACATTACAATTTTCTTCATTATTTCAAGTGTTAGCCCAGACCATAACACTAATCATAAAATAATCACTACATTATGTAAAATGAGAGATAAAACGTGGTTTTAACTGGAAAAAAACCAAACACTATTTGCACTTATTTCAGCACGACTTCAGGGCACACCTGCTTGAGGGTTAATTCATTGTCAACTGGAAAAAAATATGCAAAGGAGCAGAGCAACCATAACTTTCATTCCCTTTTTACAACAGACATTATTTAACTTCCTTTCTTTTTAAGTAGATCTTCTGAAACAAATTTATTATGATTCATACACGTACACACACGATAATATGGAATGAACTGTAAAATAATTACCTAAGTAATTTGCCATGGAAATAAAACAAAGACCCGTAACATAAGCATCATAAGCTGCTTCATGATACTTGTCAGTCAAGGTGGTATACCCATGTCCTTCTTCCTCACACTCTGCAAAAATCAACATGATGAAACACTGTGTATTACAATTCCTATTACCAAATTTAAATTAATCCTCAATTAACTTCAAAGATTTTATACAACCAAATTAAAATAGCTGTGTAATAAACAGTTCTACTTCATGATATATAATGAAAAACATCAGTTCTGTTTGTACTGTATTATAATTTTACTATCAAAGTAATTACTGAAAAAAAACACTGTAGAAGTGTGCACAATAATTTTGCATAACCCTCCACCATGAAATGTCTTCACTGTTACCATGTTCAACCAATGTGTAGAGAAAACAATTCTTTACACACTGCGTAACACTGCCCACTGCATAAAATTGTTCTTGACACAATGCATATGATAATACTGTCCGCTGCACAAAGTTGGAGTTTGCCCCTCTCCAGTCATCATCACTGTGATGACAAATGTTTTTACTGCCATTATCAACATCAGTGAAAGAAACTGGCATCCACCTGATTCTTTGATACAACTTGTGTGGTTAAATGTCATACCATATTATACATACCAACTCTCTCATGCAGAACATGGTGAAGTGGAGGGAGTTCTATTTTCTGCAAAAAACAGACTGAACAACATATTCAACACAATTAACATGAACTGATGAAAGCCCTATTAATACTGCTAGTTACCTGCTATGCACATCTTAAAAGGTTCTTCAGACAATGTCTTGTACAGATGGTCCAGTATATTTGAACTAATATGATCTTTGAAAGGAGATATGGTTGACATGTATTTTGTATCCAGCAGCTTAGGAAACACACAGTTTACCAGTTCTTTGAACTCTGAATAGTCTTCAGGCAGTGGGAAGTAGCACTGATTGATTACATGACCTACGTCAAGCAGCATGTTATGCCCAATCACTAGTTTCCCCTGTAACACACACATTGTTCTTACATGTTTAACAGCCAATACAACAATCTGTAGCACAGCAGAATTTATAATATAGAGGAGACAGGACTTTTATGAACATGTCTGTTGACCCTAGTACTGGTTCGTGAAGATAAGAATTCAGCAAGCAGATTTAAGCAAAAAAAGGACAGACTAACTATTCTTAAATGTATAAATGCTACAGGCTGTTAGTTATTGGGAACACAACTGACCTACAGTGCTGGAAGGAGTATCTCATTTACTTGTTCAATATGCAATTCAGAAAGCTCTAGGGTGAATAAATAATTTCTTCTGGATTGGTTTACTTCTGTGTTTGTTCCAGAAGTTAAGTAAAATTTAAAAATTTAGGCAAGCCACCACTCTCTGAATGCATTCCCCAGTTAGACAATCATGGTTCACACCCACCTCAAATGAAATTGGTATCTCACACTGCAGAGAATGTCTGTTTTGTGAATCATTTCTCTTCATTTGGATTTTGTCCATCATCTCAATTCTTAATGGAGTATGACATTTTGGTAGCCAGCTCTGCTTCTGTCTTCAGGTGGAACAGGAAGATGCATTAATCTGAAGGACCCCTTTGAAAGAGTTACTCTCACTCTTCTGCCCAGTGACTGAGAGAAGCTCCTGTTAAGGGGTCCACCACATTAGGTGCTTCTTCCCATTTCTCCTGAAGATGGAGGCAGAACTGGCTTCCTAAACATAATCCTCTGTTAAGAGCTGAGATGCTTGACAAAGTCCAAATGAAAAGGATTGTTTCATTAAGGTGTGTGCCATCATCAAAGCCCTACAGAGTTGAATTTGTTTCTTACATATGACCAAATGTAACCTGTCCTGTTTGATCTATGTATCAGGGTAAAATTCAATATCTCAAGCATCATTATAGGGCAGAATGTACCAAAAAAGCCCATCAAGACAGTTATGTTCCAGCATTTCTAAGCTAAGTCTGTATCAAGGAGACTTTTTTTTCAAGTGCGCTTCCTTGGATTGAAGTGAACTCTGTAAATCTCAGAAGATACAAGAAACTGTGGCCAAGTGATACACTGGAGATGGATCTTCTGAAGAAGAACACTTGGAAGCAATCAACGTAAGGTCTATGCAGACTGTGAAGCAAATTCTTGACACTGTGAAAGCATCATCTACAGATGACGCAGTCACTAAGCTTTGAGAGAATGAATATGAAGAATGAACAGCTTGATACAGCAGTTACAGTAACATAAACAATTACAGATGGGCAACATACTAACAGCATTATAAATCCAGAGGTCAAAGCCTGCTACTAAAGATTCTGAATTTCATGGAATACTGCTGAAAGATATATTCACAACTTAGTAGAATTTAAGGATCAAATGCCAAGGTTTAGTGAACAGGAAATTATGCAGGCTCATGCTCTCCAGAACACAATTATTAGATAAAGGCAGCCTTGTTTCAAGCAAGCTGACATTTGAACACTACTCAAAACAACACCCGAGAAGACTGCAAGGATCTTCAAAGAAAACCTTCCATCTCCACCCACCTTAACATTGGATCCTACTGATCTCCAAAGCAAGAGGTCATTGATGTCTCAGCTCCTACAAAACTTCGGAGGCAGAAATTTCTGCTCACCTAAATATACCCCTTTTCTACTTGATGTCAAAAAGACATCAGATAAACTTCTTCTTCTTCTTCTTCTTCTTCTTCCAATTGCACTACAGCCTGGGGTGGGCCTTGGCCTCCTTCAAGAGTTTCCTCCATCCTTTCCGGTTTCGGGCGGCTACTGTCCAATTTCTACATCCTAGCTTTGCTACATCTTCCTTCACTCCGTCTTCCCAGCGCAACCTGGGTCTACCTC